>ERZ1026844.150-NODE-150-length-56168-cov-7.394347_pt1 | contig 56168 bp, 52 predicted proteins | sample MGYA00380152_ERZ1026844 | MGnify/ENA primary metagenome ERZ1026844 (study PRJEB33269, sample SAMEA4719788) | human gut metagenome | biome: human-associated habitat; feature: organic feature; material: feces | place: Cameroon | collected 2013-10 ... | reverse complement strand
AATCAATAAGAATGTAATTCTGAAAAAATCTAGTGCTAAATCCTAAAGACGGGAGTATGAGGACTTTTGCAAAGAAATGGAGGTCTTTCAAAAATTACTGCTTTAACATGTAGAAAATCTATGATACAATAATACGGAAATTGTAATAAGGAGTAATTTTTGTGTCATTGGATCAGGAAAATACAGAAAAAAACAGACGGCGCCGACGGGTGAACCGCCTGAAAAAGCTGATTCTGGGTTCGATTCTGTGCATGATTGTTATTCCGGTTTTCTGTGCAGTTTTTCTGGGCATAAAAGTAGTGTCCCTGAAACAACAGGTGGAAGAGCTGTCGGACAGACTGCGGATGTATGAAAACGGACAGGTACAGGATGGAACAGGAAAGAATACCATCGCAGAAATGCTGGGAAATCCGGATTCTGCAGATGGGGAGGCAATATCGGATCCGGAAACAGTTTCGGATCACCGTTCACAGCAGCCACTTCGGGAGAATGAGGAAACGGATGACATGATATCCGTTTATCTGACCTTTGACGATGGGCCAAGTGCAGAGACCAATCGTATTTTGGACATCTTAAAAGAATATAATGTAAAGGCAACCTTCTTTGTCATTGGTAAAACGGACGAGAATTCGGTGAAAGCCTACCAGCGGATTGTGGAAGAAGGACATACCCTTGGAATGCATTCCTACAGTCATCAATACGCACAGGTTTATGCTTCACGGGAAGCCTTTGAAGATGATCTGACATCCCTGCAGGATTATCTGTTTTCAATCACCGGTATGGAGAGTACTTTTTACCGGTTTCCGGGAGGCAGTTCCAATAAAGTAAGTAAAATTCCGATGTCGGATCTGATACAATGTCTTGAGGAACGAAATATCACGTATTTTGATTGGAATGTGTCTTCCGGAGATGCATCCGGGACACAGCTGTCCAGCCAGACGATTATCAATAACGTAATGAGCGGTATCAATGGTACACTCAAGAACTATGTGGTTCTTTTTCATGACAGTGCAGCCAAGAAAACTACGGTGGATGCCTTGCCGGAGATCCTTGAACAGCTTCAGGCAATGGAACATACACAGATTTTACCGATTACCGGAGACACGGATCCGGTGCAGCACAGAGTTAATTAGGAACCGGGCTACAATAGAGAAATGGAGGATATAATACAATGGGTTTCTTTTCAGATTTAAAAGAGGATCTGTCTCAGGCAGTGAATGAGATGCTGCCGGAGGATGCAGAAAACACGCAGGAAGAGGCTGCAGATGGTGCTGCAAAGAATGCAGCTGAAGAGACGGCAGAAGCACAAAGCGCTGAACCGGCTGTTGAGGAACTGGAGCCGGAACTGCCGGATTTAAGTGCAATGCTTGATAAAGTGACAGCTGAGAGTGAGACGGAGAGGACTCCTGAGAAACCAGCAGAAAAAAGAAGTGAGGGGTTTGCAAAGAGAATGGATGCTTTAAAAACAGCAGATGAAACAGCAACAATCACAGAGGGAATGGCTATTAGCGGAGATATCACATCAACAGGTTCCCTGGATTTACTGGGAAGCATCACCGGAAATATTGTAATATCCGGAAAGCTGAATGTAACAGGAAACATTCAGGGAAATTCCAGAGCATCAGAGATCTATGCAGATAATGCGCGGATCAATGGGGAAGTGGTATCCGAGGGCTCGGTAAAGATCGGACAGTCTTCCGTTATTATTGGAAATATCAGTGCCATGAGTGCAGTGATTGCAGGAGCCATAAAGGGAGACATTGATGTACATGGTCCGGTTATTCTGGATGCATCCGCCATTGTCATGGGAAATATCAAATCAAAATCCGTACAGATCAACAACGGTGCGGTGATTGAAGGTATGTGCTCCCAGTGCTATGCAGAGGTTAACCCGACTTCATTCTTCGATGAATTAAAGAAAGGCAAATAGTGATGAAAAGAATTCTATTAAAGCTAAGTGGAGAAGCCCTTGCAGGAGAGAAAAAGACCGGCTTTGACGAGCCTACCGTCCGTAGGGTAGCAGAGCAGGTGAAACAGCTGGTGGACGCCGGTATTGAGGTTGGCATCGTAATCGGCGGCGGGAACTTCTGGAGAGGCCGTACCAGCGAAAACATTGATCGTACCAAAGCAGATCAGATCGGCATGCTGGCAACGATCATGAACTGCATTTATGTATCGGAAATTTTCCGGAGTGTCGGTATGATGACCAATATATTGACTCCCTTTGCGTGCGGATCTTTTACCAAGTTATTTTCCAAGGATCGTGCCAACAAGTATTTTGCAAAGGGTCAGGTGGTATTTTTGGCAGGGGGAACAGGCCACCCCTATTTCTCTACCGATACCGGTGTAGTGCTTCGTGCCATTGAGGTGGAAGCCGATGTGATCCTTCTGGCGAAAGCAGTGGACGGTGTCTATGACAGTGACCCGAAGACAAATCCGGCTGCAAAGAAATACGATGAGGTTTCCATTGACGAGGTCATCGCCAAAAATCTGCAGGTTGTGGATATGACTGCATCTATTCTGGCAAGAGATAATAAAATGCCCATGTGGGTATTTGGCTTAAACGAAGAAAACAGCATTGTAAACACGGTAAAAGGCAGCTTTAAAGGAACAAAAGTTACTGTATAATAAGGAGATTGGATAATGGATCAGAGAGTAGCGCACTACGATGAAAAGATGAAAAAGGCATACGAGTTCCTGGTGGCAGATCTGGCTACCATTCGGGCAGGACGTGCCAACCCCCATGTTCTGGATAAGATTAAAGTGGATTATTACGGAACCCCCACTCCTCTTCAGCAGGTGGGTAATGTGACCGTTCCGGAACCCCGAATGATTCAGATTGCTCCCTGGGAAAAGAGCCTTTTAAAGGAGATTGAAAAGGCAATTCAGATGTCTGATATCGGCATCAATCCCACCAATGACGGAAATGTGATTCGTCTCATTTTCCCTGAGCTTAATGAAGAGCGCAGAAAAGAACTGGTAAAGGATGTAAAGAAAAAGGGTGAGGAAGGAAAGGTTGCCATCCGCAATGTACGTCGTGACGGAAATGATGCTTTCAAAAAACTTGCCAAAGAAGAAGTTTCTGAGGATGAGATCAAGGATATGACCGATGAGTTACAGAAACTGACCGACAAGTATATTAAGGAAATTGATAAAGTTGTTGAGGAGAAATCCAAAGAGATTCTGACTGTGTAATGTCACAGCGGTCTGAGTAAAAAACGGGGAGGGACAGACGGACATAGCTCTGATGTCTCTCCTTTGTGGTTTCAAATAAAAGAGTAAAGTGAGGACTACCTATGGAATTACAGGCGCCGAATCATGTGGCAATCATTTTAGATGGGAATGGCAGATGGGCGAAGGCGAAAGGCATGCCCCGGAAATACGGTCATGTGCAGGGAGCAAGGGCTGTGGAAAACTGCTGTGAATATGCGTGGAATCTGGGTGTGAAATATCTCACCGTCTATGCTTTTTCCACAGAGAACTGGAACCGGCCGGAGGACGAGGTGGCTGCATTGATGAACCTGCTCCGTGATTATATGAAGACCAGTATCAAGCGTGCCATGAAAAACAATATGTGTGTCCGTGTCATCGGAGATAAAACAAGATTGGATAAGGATTTACAGGGAAGTATTGCCAGACTGGAGGAAACCACGGCGGAAAATACAGGATTGCATTTCCAGATTGCCATCAATTATGGTGGCAGAGATGAATTGATCCGGGCGGTCAGAAAGCTTGCCGCAGAGGTAGCAGAGGGAAAACGCACGCCGGATTCCATTGATGAAGCGGCAATTGACGGAGCGTTGGACACAGCGGGACTGCCGGCACCGGATCTGTTGATCCGCACCTGCGGAGAACAGCGGATTTCCAATTTCCTGTTATGGCAGCTGGCATATACCGAATTTTATTTTACGGATATTGCATGGCCTGATTTTAACCAGCAGGAGTTAGAAAAAGCTATTGCGGCATATAATCAAAGAGACAGACGATATGGGGGATTAAAAAAGTAATGTTCAAGACAAGATTACTCAGCGGAATTGCGTTAGTGATAGTGGCTTTGATTACGATTACCTACGGAAGCTGGGCACTGGCCGGAATTTTAATTCTGGTTTCCCTGTTAGGATATCTGGAGTTGACCAGAGCCTGCCAGGTCAATACCCAGGAGGGGGAGAAATCTGTTTATCTGTATCGTAAGAATGGCTTGGAAATCGTTGGAATACTGGCGGTCATCGCCTATTATGGAGCAATGCTGGCAGGGGCTTCCCAGACGATTCTGGTAATGATTGTGGTGCTTGCTTTTGTTGCAACCCTGTTTGTGTATGTGTTTGGCTATCCGAAATTTTACTCCAATCAGGTCATGAGTGCTTATTTTGCCTTTCTTTATGCCCCGGTGATGCTGTCGTTTATCTACCTGACCCGGAATCTGGAGTATGGGGAATATCTGGTATGGCTGATTTTCCTGGCATCCTGGGGGTGCGATACCTGTGCCTACTGTGTGGGAATGCTCTTTGGAAAAACCATCGGAAACCATAAGATGAGCCCGAAATTGTCCCCCAAAAAATCCATTGAGGGAGCAGTAGGCGGTGTAGTGGGAGCAGCCCTTCTAGGTGTGCTTTATGCGGTTCTTCTGGTGGAAAAGAAAATTCCGGATCAGAATATAACCTGGGTTTTCGCTCTGATCTGTGGCGTGGGAGCTTTGATTTCCATGGTGGGAGATCTGGCAGCTTCTGCGATCAAACGGAATCATGACATCAAGGATTACGGGCATTGTATTCCCGGGCACGGGGGTATCATGGATCGGTTTGACAGTGTGATTGTCACGGCACCGGTCATTTACTTCCTTGCCGTATTGATTTTGAAATAAAGAGGAGAACGTGATGAAAAAGATTGCAATCTTGGGTTCCACTGGATCCATCGGAACACAGACACTGGAAATTGTCCGTAATAACGAAGATTTGAAAGTAGTGGCAATGGCAGCCGGACGGAATGTGGAACTGATGGAGAAACAGGTACGGGAATTCCAGCCGGATTTCGTATGTATGCAGACACCAGAAGCAGCATCTGATCTGAGGCAGCGTCTGGCGGATATGGAAGGCATCAGGGTGACCTGTGGCATGGAGGGACTTCTGGAGGTGGCAACTCACCCACAGAGTCAGGTATTAGTCACCGGTATCGTGGGAATGATAGGAATAAGACCTACCATTGCGGCAATTGAAGCAGGGAAGGATATTGCTCTTGCCAATAAGGAGACACTGGTGACAGCTGGACATATTATTATGCCCCTGGCTGCGAAGCATGGTGTTTCTATTTTGCCGGTGGACAGCGAACACAGTGCGATTTTCCAGTCCATGAACGGGGAGCCGAAAAACCGGATTTCTAAAATCCTGCTAACCGCTTCCGGTGGTCCTTTCCGGGGGAAAAAGCGGGCAGAACTGGAATCCATGACGGTGGAGGATGCCTTGAAGCACCCCAACTGGTCTATGGGCAAAAAAGTTACCATTGACTCGGCTTCCCTTTGTAATAAGGGACTGGAAGTCATGGAGGCCAAATGGCTGTTTGATGTGGAGCTGGATCAGATTCAGGTGGTGATTCAACCCCAGAGCATCATTCATTCCATGGTGGAATATGTGGATGGTGGAATCATGGCACAGCTTGGCACGCCGGATATGAAACTGCCCATCCAGTACGCTTTATTCTATCCCGATCGAAGACCGATGGGTGGAAAGAGAGTGGACTTTTTTGAGCTGGGTCAGCTGACCTTTGAGGCACCGGATATGGAGACTTTTACGGGGCTGAAGCTGGCACTGCAGGCTGCCAGAACCCAGGGAAGCATACCGACGGTGTTTAACGCTGCCAATGAAAAGGCTGTGGCACTGTTTCTGGATAAAAAAATCCGTTTCCTGCAGATACCGGAAATCATTGGAATGTCCATGGAGCATCATCACAACATAGAAAATCCTACCGTGGAGCAGATTCTGGAGACAGAACAGGAGACTTACGAGTACATTGCAGGACTTTCGTTATAAAAAACGGTTGGCAAAGGGAGAATTTTGGTGGTTATAACAATTATTTTATTTTTGATTATTTTTACTATTATGGTGGTAGCCCACGAGTTGGGACATTTTTTACTGGCGAAGGCCAATGGCATCCGGGTGAAAGAGTTTTTCGTGGGGATGGGTCCGACTCTTTTCCATGTGAAAAAGGGTGAGACGGTGTACAGCCTGAAACTGTTGCCTTTGGGCGGAGCCTGTGTTTTTGACGGAGAGGACGGAATGGATCTAAAGGAAGGAGAGGCACCGAAGGAAGGTTCTTTTCCGGCTGCAAATGTGTGGGCAAGAATCGCCACCGTCATAGCAGGACCAATTTTTAACTTTATTCTGGCTTATGTGTTTTCCTTGATTATTGTGGCGGCCTGTGGTGTGACATTGCCCACGATCGGAAGTGTCACCGACGGAGGGGCAGCGCAGGAAGCAGGTCTGCAGGCGGGAGATGTGATTACCAGGTTGGATGGAAAAAGAATCCATCTCTTCTCTGAGTTCAGTATGTATGTGGGACTGAACGGCGGTAAGGAACTGACCGTGGAATATGACCGGAACGGAAGCAGGAATACGGTAACGGTGACTCCAATCTATGATGAGACGGATGCCCGCTACTATATCGGCATTGTCAGCACCCAGGGGGCACAGGCAGTGAAAGGACTGCAGCTGTTTCAGTATAGCGCCTATGAGGTGAAATACTGGGTAGACCTTACCTTTAAGAGTCTTGGAATGCTTGTCACCGGTCAGGCATCCATCAAAGATCTGGGTGGACCGATTGCCATAGCGCAAACCGTGGGAGAAACCTACGAGGCCACCGCACCCAGTGGATTTGTGACTGTGCTGCTTAACATGATGAACCTGGTGGTATTACTGTCTGTCAACCTTGGAATCCTGAATCTGTTACCCCTGCCGGCACTGGATGGCGGACGTCTGCTGTTCATGCTTATTGAAGTGGTAAGAGGCAAGCCGGTTCCTCCGGAAAAAGAAGGACTTGTACACTTTATCGGTATGGCAGCACTGCTGGTATTGATGGTAGTGGTGATGTATAACGATATTATGCGGTTAGTCACCGGCTAGGCAGTTGACAGCTTGACAGATTTTTCTAAAGGAGTATACTGTTCTTATACGAAAGAAGACGCTTCCCAATGTAGAGTTGGGAGGCGTTTTGTTGATTGCACGCCATAGGTGTGTTCTGAAATTCTTTTTCTATCTTTGGTCTTATGGAAGCATCCCGTTTCAAACTACAATCCCAAGCAGAAAATCCTGTGAAAGAAGATCACCTTATCATGGAAAAATGGAACTACATACTCCGGGAAGAAATCGGAGAACAGGGCAAAGAAGGACGGCATGTCTTTCTGGCAGACCGCATTCTGTCAGAAGATTCGGTGGAATACGGACAGCAGGTTTGTGGAGTGAAAACAGAGAATGGGAAAGATCACAAAGCCGAAAGACAGCGAGTGGTGATTAAAAGCACCGACTGCGCCTCGGTCTACCTGCGCAGTACCCTGGCAGAGCTAAACTGCCTGCAGCAACTCCACCATTCGGGAATTCCCCAGGTACTGGAGCATCGCCGGGAGGGGACAAGCTACCACTTGGTGCTGCCTTATATTGAAGGAAAATCCCTGAAAACCATATTGGAAGAAAAGAAAGAGGTGGAGCCAGAGGAGGCATTTTCCCTGCTCCGGGAGTTGGGGGAAATTCTGTGTTACCTTCACAGCCTAAATCCCCCGATTCTTTACCGGGATTTAAAACCGGAGCATATCCAGATTGACCGGAATGGTCAAGTGCATTTGCTGGATTTCGATGGAGCAATGCCTATGGGAAAGGTGGGAGAGCAGATTGGAAATCCCCGCTTTTCTGCCCCGGAGCAGTTTGTATCCCAGGCAAAAGTGGATGAGCGCAGTGATATCTATGCCTTTGGAAAAATTGCAGAACTGCTTTTTTTCCAGTTCCCACCAGAAACATTGACAACATGGGAGCGGAGAAAAAGGAAACGGTTTTTGAAACGCTGTACCCAGGAAAATAAAGAAAAACGTTATGGGAATATGAAAATGGTTTTGCGGGAACTGAAAAGGCTGGAAAATCCCAAAACAGGGAAGGACAGTCTGGGCAGTTCGTTACCTTGACACCCTTTTGGGGCGATGCTAGAATGGGGTTACGTTGATAAATTTACCATCAGAAAGGCTGGTTTTTGATATGATATTGCGGGAGCAGACAAGGGAAGTTGCCATTGGAAATCGGAAAATCGGAGGGAAGAATCCCATTCTGATTCAGTCCATGACGAATACGAAAACAGAGGATGTGAAAGCCACGGTGGAACAGATTCACCGGCTGGAAAAGGCAGGCTGCGAAATCATCCGTTGTACCGTGCCCACCCTGGAGGCGGCAGAGGCCATTAAGGAAATCAAAAAGCAGATTTCTATTCCCTTGGTGGCAGATATTCATTTTGACTATCGCATGGCAATCGCCGCCATGGAAAACGGTGCGGACAAAATCCGTATCAATCCCGGTAATATCGGCTCCAGGGAGCGGTTACAGGCAGTGGTAGAGACGGCAAAAGCCCGGAACATTCCGATCCGGGTAGGTGTGAACTCCGGTTCCCTGGAAAAAGACCTGGTGGAGAAATACCACGGTGTCACTGCAGAGGGAATCGTGGAGAGCGCTTTGGATAAGGTACACATGATTGAAGATATGGACTATCAGAACCTGGTCATCAGTATCAAATCCTCTGATGTGTTGATGTGTGTCAAAGCCCACGAACTGTTGGCAGACAAGACCCTCTATCCCTTACATGTGGGAATTACCGAGGCGGGCACCATCACCAGTGGAAATATCAAATCCGCCATCGGCCTGGGACTGATTTTAAATCAGGGCATCGGCAATACCATCCGGGTATCCCTTACCGGCGACCCGGTGGAGGAGATTAAATCTGCCAAGCTGATTCTGCGTACCTTACAGCTGCGGAAGGGCGGCGTGGAGGTGGTGTCCTGCCCCACCTGTGGACGCACCCAGATTGATTTAATCAAACTTGCCAATCAGGTGGAAACCATGGTGGAGGACTATCCTTTAGACATCAAGGTGGCAGTGATGGGCTGCGTGGTAAATGGACCGGGAGAGGCAAAAGAGGCAGATTTGGGAATCGCCGGAGGAATCGGCGAAGGACTGCTGATCAAGCATGGGGAGATTGTCCGCAAGGTGCCGGAGAATCAGCTTTTGGATGCACTCCGCGAGGAACTGGAGCATTGGAACTAACATGACCAAAAAATTTTTTGAGGTGTTTCCTGCCTTAAAGCTGGAACGGACGCAGAAAGACTATTTTGAGCCGGTGGAGGTGCAGCGGGTACTCTCCACCGCCAGAAAAGATTTTCTGCGTATTTATATCTATAGTGAAAGACTGATTCCCAAGGAAATCGTCTTTGCCGTGGAGAGACAGATTGAGAAACAGATTCTGTCTCAATTTTCCATGCGGGTAAAAATGTATGAACGCTACAAGCTGTCCGCCCAGTACAATCTGCAGAAACTTATGGACGTGTATCTGGACAGCATTATGCTGGAGGTGCGGGAGTACGACCATATTTTACATAATGTGCTGCGGAAGGCGCAGTTTTCCTATCCCGATGAGAAGACCATCCACATGTGCGTGGAGGACACGGTGCTTGCCCGAGGGAAAATGCAGGAGTTGACCCGAATTCTGGAAAAAATCATCGGGGAGCGGTGTGGACTGGATGTAGTGCTCCGGGAGGAATACCGTGTTCCCGAAGAAACCGGGCGCAAGGAGGAGGAAGAACGCCGGATTGCTATGGAGGTTGCCCAGATCGCAGCCCGCATGAAAGGAGCCTCCGGGGAAGAAGGACAGGAGGCACAGCCTGTGGCAAGTGCGGAATCCAAACCCGCAGCGGGAGGAACCCAAGGGGCATCTGCGCCCTCCGAGGGTGGAGCAGCAGGAAAAGGCGGCAAATTTGCCAGCGGACAAAAGAAGGGAGATTTTGTCCGTCCCGTCAAGCGTTCCGACAACCCCGATGTGCTCTATGGCAGAGACTTTGAGGGCGAGGCCATGCGCATGGATGAAATCCTGGGTGAGATGGGAGAAGTCACGGTTCGTGGCATGATTATGGATTTGGACAAGCGGGAAATCCGTAACGAAAAGACCATTCTGATCTTTAATGTGACAGACTTTACGGATACCATGACCATCAAGCTCTTTGCCAGAAATGACCAGGTGGCAGAGATTACCAGTGGCATTAAACCCGGTGCTTTTGTGAAACTACAAGGCATGACCATGGTGGATAAATTTGACAACGAGCTGACCATCGGATCTCTGGTTGGAATCAAGAAAATTCCTGACTTCCGCACCAGCCGCCAGGATAACAGTGTCCGCAAGCGGGTGGAGCTCCACTGCCATACGAAAATGAGCGATATGGATGGGGTTTCCGAGGCGAAGGACATCGTAAAACGGGCATACAAATGGGGAATGCCTGCCATTGCCATCACCGACCATGGCGTGGCACAGTCCTTTCCCGATGCCAACCATGTGTGGGAGGATTTGTGGAAAGCGGAGAAAGCCAAACGGAAGGAGGCGGGGGATCCCAATCCCGACCGTCAGGATTTCTTTAAGGTCATCTACGGCGTGGAGGCATATCTGGTGGATGATCTGCGGGACATTGTGATTAACGAAAAGGGACAGACCCTGATGGGAGAGACCTATGTGGTGTTCGATATTGAGACCACCGGTTTTTCACCCATTCATAACCGCATCATCGAAATCGGCGCGGTAAAGGTGGCAAACGGAGAGATTCTTGACCGGTTTTCTACCTTTGTCAATCCCGATGTGCCCATTCCCTACCGGATTGAAAAGCTGACCAGCATTAACGACAGCATGGTGATGGATGCCCCCATGATTGATGTGATTCTGCCCCGGTTTTTAGAATTCTGTGAGGGTTGTGTACTGGTGGCGCACAATGCTAATTTTGATATGAGTTTTATTCTGGAAAATGCGAAACGGCAGGGAATCAAGACGGACATTACCTATGTGGATACCGTGGGTATCGCCCGGATGCTTTTGCCTAACCAGGCGAAACATACGCTGGATGCGGTGGCAAAGACCCTGAATGTCTCTCTGGAAAATCATCACCGGGCGGTGGATGACGCGGAATGTACCGCGGAGATTTTCATTAAATTGTGCAAGATGCTCCTGGAGGAGGGGGCGGATACGCTGGCAAAAGTCAACGCTATGGGAGAGTCCAATCCGGACATCATCAAAAAGATGGGAACCTATCACGCCATCATTCTGGCGCAGAACAACATCGGGCGGATGAACCTGTACCGGCTGATTTCCGAGTCTCATCTCACCTATTACAACCGGCGTCCCCGTGTGCCCAAGAGCCTCTTTGTGAAATACCGGGAGGGCCTCCTTCTGGGCAGTGCCTGTGAGGCGGGAGAACTGTACCGGGCATTGCTGGACGGCGCCTCCGACACGGAGATTGCCCGGCTGGTGAATTTCTATGATTATCTGGAAATCCAGCCTGTGGGAAACAATAAATTTATGATTGCATCGGAAAAGGTGGAGGCGGTGCAGTCCGAAGAAGATATTAAGAACTTTAACCGGAAGATTGTGGAACTGGGGGAACAGTTCCAGAAACCGGTGGTTGCCACCTGTGATGTGCATTTTCTCGACCCGGAGGACGAGGTTTACCGCCGGATCATCATGGCGGGAAAAGGCTTTGAGGATTCTGATGAGCAGGCGCCTCTGTATCTGCGTACTACCGAGGAGATGCTGGCGGAATTTGAATATCTGGGACGGGAAAAAGCGGAGGAAGTGGTGATTACCAACACCAACAAAATCGCGGACACCATTGATGTAATGAGTCCGGTGCGCCCGGATAAATGTCCCCCGGTCATCCCGGATTCCGATTCGATTCTGACCAAAATCTGTTACGATAAAGCCCATGAAATTTACGGACCGGAGCTGCCGAAAATCGTAGAAGACCGTCTGGAAAAGGAGTTACATTCCATTATCAGCAATGGTTTTGCGGTAATGTACATCATCGCCCAGAAACTGGTGTGGAAGTCGGTGGAGGATGGCTACCTGGTTGGCTCCCGTGGTTCTGTCGGTTCCTCCTTCGTGGCGAACATGGCGGGTATTACCGAGGTAAATTCCTTAAGCCCCCACTATGTTTGCCCCAACTGCCACTACTATGACTTTGATTCCCCGGAGGTAAAGAAATACGGCGGCGGTGCCGGATGTGATATGCCGGATAAGGACTGCCCTGTGTGCGGACATCCCCTGTCCAAGCAGGGCTTTGATATTCCTTTTGAAACCTTCTTGGGCTTTAAGGGAGATAAGGAGCCGGATATCGACTTAAACTTCTCCGGTGAGTACCAGAGTAAAGCCCATAAGTACACGGAGGTTATTTTCGGCTACGGACAGACCTTCCGTGCGGGAACCATTGCAACCCTGGCGGATAAGACAGCCTTTGGATATGTGAAGAATTATTTTGAGGAGCGGGGCATCCACAAGAGAACCTGTGAAATCAACCGGATTGTCACGGGATGTACCGGCGTCCGGCGAAGTACCGGACAGCATCCCGGCGGTATTGTTGTTTTGCCGGTGGGAGAGGACATTAACTCCTTTACCCCGGTGCAGCATCCGGCGAATGATATGACCACGGATACGGTTACTACTCATTTTGACTATCATTCCATTGACCACAACCTGTTGAAACTGGATATCCTGGGACACGATGATCCCACCATGATTCGTATGCTCCAGGATTTGACGGGAATTGAGCCCACCAAGATTCCTCTGGACGACCCCCAGGTGATGAGTCTGTTCCAGAACACTTCGGCGCTGGGTATTACCCCGGATCAAATCAGCGGCACCCCCACCGGTTCCCTGGGTATCCCGGAGTTTGGTACGCCCTTCGTTATCCAGATGTTACTGGACACTAAACCCAAGGCGTTTTCCGACCTGGTGCGTATCTCTGGTCTGGGTCATGGTACCGATGTATGGCTGGGAAATGCCAGCACCTTGATTGAAGAAGGAAAAGCCACCATTTCCACCGCTATCTGCTGTCGAGATGATATTATGATTTATCTGATCCAGATGGGGGTTGACCCGGCGCTGTCCTTTACCATCATGGAGTCGGTGCGAAAAGGAAAAGGTCTGAAACCGGAGTGGGAGAAGGAGATGCTTGCCCACGATGTACCGGACTGGTATATCTGGTCCTGCAAAAAGATTAAGTACATGTTCCCGAAAGCCCATGCGGCGGCTTATGTTATGATGGCGTGGCGTATCGCCTATTGTAAAATAAATTATCCACTGGCCTACTATGCGGCATTTTTCTCCATCCGTGCCAAAGCCTTTTCCTATGCCAGCATGTGCCAGGGGCCCAAGCACCTGGAGGACTGCATGGAGGAACTCAAACGGAAAGGGGATGCCCTGTCTCCCAAAGACAAGGATGCCCAGGGCGATATGCTCATTGTGCAGGAAATGTATGCCCGCGGCTTTGACTTCGTGCCCATTGACCTGTTTAAAGTGCAGTCCCGCCTGTTCCAGGTCACCGAGGATGGCCAAATCATGCCGTCCCTGACCAGCATCGAAGGTTTGGGTGAAAAAGCGGCAGATGCCATCGTGGAGGCTTGTAAGGATGGTCCCTTCCTCTCCAAGGATGACTTCCGTGAGAGAACCAAGGCAAGTAAAACCATTGTGGACCTCATGGCAGATTTGGGAATTCTGGGAGACATCCCAGAGTCCAACCAGATTAGTCTGTTTGACTTTGCCATGTGATGGAACGATTCAGAGCCATGCAAATTTGCTGTCTGTGCATGCTTGCATGCAGACAAGACAGCAAATTAATATGGCGGGATCACCACATGAGCAAAAGGAAAGCGGTGGAACCGCGATTTTGCGAATGGGGTGCTGAATAGTTCCCAAAAAATTTTTAGGAACCGGAATCCCGGAAAAGCCCGCAAAATGAGGGAAAATTGAATGCTCCAAAAGAAAATTTTAAATTATTCAAATTTTTTTAAAAAAAGGCTTGCATTTCTTTGAAACATGTTGTAGTATAAACAAGTCGCGTGTGACAAACACAAAAATGGCTGATTGGTCAAGCGGTTAAGACGCCGCCCTCTCACGGCGGAAACAGGGGTTCGATTCCCCTATCAGCTGCTCTGTTAATTTAACAGCCCAACCCGAAAGAAGTTCCAAACCGATGAACGGTTTTGGAGCTTTTTTATATAGAAATATAAGGAAAAATGGGAAAAAGCCCTTGCTTTTTCGGAAGAAAAGTGCTAGGCTACAGAAGTAGTGGACTTGCGAGTCCACTATTTTTGTGCCCAAACGGGTGTGGCAATGACAACTGAATAGTGAAAGGAACGTGTGTACATGTCTAAAAAAGAGACATACGAAGCAAAGACGGAAGAATTGCTTGTCCCTATCGTGGAACGTTTCCAGGTGGAAATTTACGATGTGGAATATGTAAAAGAAGCAGGGGAATGGTACCTGCGGGTTTACATTGACAAGCCGGAGGGAGTCAACATTAACGATTGTGAGAATGTGAGCCGCGCATTGTCGGATGTTCTGGATGAGGAGGACTATATGGAGGAAGCCTATATCCTTGAAGTGAGCAGTCCCGGACTTGGCAGACAGCTGAAAAAAGACAAACATTTGGAAAAGAGCATCGGCAGGGATGTGGTGGTAAAAACTTACAAAGCCATTGAGAAATGTAAAGAATTTGAAGGAACCCTGTGTTCCTTTGATGCAGATACGATTGTGATTGAGCAGGCGGGAGAAAAGCGCAGCTTCTTAAGAGGAGATGTAGCAGCAATCCATCTGGCGCTGGATTTTTAAGACAGGAGGAAAAAGGAAAATGAACAAGGAATTAATGGAAGCACTCAATATCTTGGAAAAAGAAAAGGAAATCAGCAAAGAGACTCTGTTTGAAGCCATCGAGAACTCCCTGATTACCGCATGCAAGAATCATTTTGGCAAATCCGACAATATCAAAGTAGAGATTGACCGCGATACCTGTGATTTCCTCTGCTATGCAGAGAAGGAAGTGGTGCCCACCGCCGAAGATGTAGAGGACAGCTGCCTGCAGATCTCCTTAGAGGATGCCCAGGCAATCTCCAAAAAGGCAAAAGTTGGTGACATCATCCATGTGGAGATTAAGTCCAAGGAGTTTGGACGTATTGCCACCCAGAATGCTAAAAATGTAATTTTGCAGAAAATCCGTGAGGAAGAGCGCAGTGTGATCTATAACCAGTACTTTGAAAAAGAGAAGGATGTGGTTACCGGTATCGTACAGCGCTATGTGGGAAGAAATATCAGTATTAATCTGGGAAAAGCAGATGCCATGCTCAACGAGAATGAGATGGTAAAGGGTGAGGTATTTAAACCTACGGAGCGTATCAAGGTTTATATCCTGGAGGTAAGAAATACACCCAAGGGTCCCAGAATTTTGGTCAGCCGTACCCATCCCGAACTGGTAAAACGCCTCTTTGAGTCTGAGGTAACGGAGATTAAGGACGGAACTGTAGAAATTAAGAGCATTGCCAGAGAGGCTGGCAGCCGTACCAAGATTGCCGTATGGTCCAACAATCCCAATGTGGATGCAGTGGGTGCCTGTGTAGGTATGAACGGTGCCAGAGTCAATGCCATCGTGGAGGAACTCCGCGGTGAGAAGATCGACATTGTAAACTGGGATGAGAACCCCGGAAATCTGATTCAGAATGCATTATCCCCTGCAAAAATTGTGGCAGTATTTGCAGATCCTGAAGAAAAGACCGCAAAGGTTGTTGTGCCTGATTATCAGTTATCCCTGGCTATCGGTAAAGAGGGACAGAATGCAAGACTGGCGGCAAGACTGACCGGATACAAGATTGACATCAAGAGTGAGACACAGGCGAAGGATGCACCCGGCTTCCGTTATGAGGACTACATTGATGATTACGATGAGTACGAGGAAGGCGAGTACGAAGAGGGCGAGTATGAGGAGCCTGCTGAGAACAGCAGTGAGCCTGCAGAAAAGCCTGCAACAGAAGAATAAGAGGGAAAGAACATGGCAAAACAGGCTGCTAAGAAAGTTCCCTTGCGGCAATGTGTCGGATGCGGAGAGATGAAGAGCAAAAAAGAAATGCTCAGAGTTTTAAAAACTGCGGAAGATGAGATTGTGCTGGATGCAACAGGAAAGAAAAACGGAAGAGGCGCATATATTTGTTTTTCAAAAGAATGTCTGAAAAAGGCTCGGAAAAACAAAGGACTGGAGCGCTCCTTCAAAATGAGTATTCCTGAAGAAATATATGAGAGGCTGGAGAAGGAGTTTGACGAGATTGAAGCAGAATAAGGTATTGTCATTGCTGGGCCTGGCAGCCAGATCCAGAAATGTGGTGAGCGGAGAATTCGCTACGGAGAACTCGGTGAAAGAGGGCAAAGCCAAGCTGGTGATGGTGGCGGAGGATGCTTCTGACAATACGAAGAAGCTGTTTACCAACAAATGTACCTATTATCATGTGCCGCTGGTGGTTTACGGAGAGAAAGAGACACTGGGACACGCAATGGGTAAAGAGGTCAGATCTTCACTTGCAATCACGGATTCCGGTTTTGCGAAAGCACTGATGGAACAGATGGAAACGGTATGGAGGTAGTTAACGCATGGCAAAAACAAAAGTATTTGAACTTGCAAAAGAATTTGAGATAAAGAGCAGTGATGTCCTGACCTTTTTACAGGAGAAAGGAATTGAAGCAAAGGCAGCACAGTCTTCCATTGAGGATGATGCAGCAACCCTTGTGAGATCCCACTTTGGTAAAAAAAATGCACCGGCTGAAAAACCGGCAGGCCCCAAGGCTGAGAAGGCAGAGGCACCAAAGGCAGCCCCTGTGAAAACAGAGGAGCCTAAGCAGGAGAAGAGCCCGGAGACAAATTCTCCGAAGAAAAAGAAAAAGATTATTTTCGTAAGTAACCCGAATAATTCCAAAATCCAGGGGCAGAATTCCAGACCCCAGGGAAACAACAACCAGGGAAACGGTAACGGACAGAATCGCAGACCCCAGGGTGGTCAGGGCAGCAATCAGGGAAATAATAACGGACGGGGAGGAAATACGTTCCGTGTGAATTCCCCTACAGGAAGACCTTTGATCCGCTCCAGCGTAAAACCGTCACCGGTAACCAATGATTATGACGGCAGAGCTTCCCAGCCCCAGCGCAGACAGGAGCGTCCTGCGCAGGAGCAGAACAGACCGGTAAACACCACTGCACCGGCAGCAAACGAGGCAGTGCAGAGCCGTACCGCAGAGAAACCTGCACAGGCACAGCAGCAGACTCAGGAGAGAAGACCTTCCTCCAATTTTACAGGAAGAACCGCACCTCCGGTAAGACCTGCAGGAGTAGGAAATGGACAATATGGGCAGAATAGAAACGGGCAGAACAGAACAGACAGACAGGGCAACCGTGATGGCAGACCGAACAATGGAAACGGTAACGGCGAAAGACGGTTTGATGGTCAGAATAGAACAGGCTTTGGCGGTGGCCAGGGCGGCAGAGGTAATTTTGGCGGTAACGGGCAGGGTAACCGCCCTGCTAACGGTGGTGTCGGCGGTTCAAGAGGCAATGCAGGACCGGGAAATAGACCCGGAAATAAGTTCCAGAAGCCGGCACCTGGTAAAGGATTTGCAAGCGAAGCTCCGATGCAGAATGAGAAGCCTCGGGACGATAAGAAACGCCGCAGCAACCAGGAGAGAGACAACCGCTCCAGGAAGGATCATATCTACGAGGATGACAACAGCAAAGTAAAGACGAATAAAGCCGGTCGCTTCATCAAACCTGAGAAGAAGGAGGAGGCACCGGAGGAGCAGATCAAGGTGATCATTGTTCCTGAGACTCTCACCATCAAGGAACTGGCTGATAAGATGAAGATGCAGCCCTCTGTGATTATCAAGAAGCTGTTTTTACAGGGACAGATTGTAACCGTAAACTCAGAATTGACCTTTGAGGAAGCAGAAAATATCGCAATCGAATACGACATCATCTGTGAGAAGGAAGTCAAGGTGGATGTCATTGAGGAACTGTTAAAAGAAGAGGACGAGGACGAGGCAGAAATGGTGTCCAGACCTCCGGTAGTCTGTGTCATGGGTCACGTTGACCATGGTAAGACTTCCCTTCTGGATGCGATCCGTAAAACCAACGTTACCGACAAAGAAGCTGGTGGTATTACCCAGGCCATCGGTGCTTACACCGTACAGGCAAAGGGACAGAGCATTACGTTCCTGGATACCCCCGGACATGAGGCATTTACCGCAATGCGTATGCGTGGTGCCAATGCAACGGATATTGCTGTCTTGGTAGTTGCTGCGGACGATGGTGTGATGCCCCAGACCGTAGAGGCAATTAACCATGCCAAGGCAGCAGGGGTTGAAATCATCGTGGCTGTGAACAAGATTGATAAGCCCGGTGCCAATGTGGAAAAAGTAAAACAGGAGATGACAGAGTATGAATTGATTCCTGTAGATTGGGGCGGATCCACAGAGTTTGTTCCTGTATCTGCAAAATCCGGTGCGGGAATCGATACCCTGTTAGAGACCATTCTTCTGACTGCAGAAATTATGGAGTTAAAAGCAAATCCCAACCGCCGTGCAAGAGGTCTTGTCATCGAGGCGCAGCTGGATAAAGGCCGGGGACCTGTGGCAACGGTTCTGGTACAGAAGGGTACTCTCCATGTGGGTGATTTCATATCTGCTGGTGCAAGTCACGGTAAAGTCCGGGCTATGGTGGACGACAAGGGTAGAAGAGCAAAAGAGGCAGGACCCTCTACTCCGGTAGAGATTTTAGGTCTGTCCGATGTGCCCAATGCCGGTGAAGTATTCCTAGCACATGAGAATGATAAGACAGCGAAGAGCTATGCAGATACCTTCGTTGCCCAGAATAAAGAGAAGATGCTGGCAGAGACCAAGTCCAAGATGTCTCTGGATGATCTGTTCAGCCAGATTCAGGAAGGTAACCTGAAGGAACTGCACCTGATTGTCAAAGCGGATGTACAGGGTAGTGTAGAGGCTGTAAAACAGAGTCTGATGAAGCTGTCCAACGATGAAGTGGTTGTTAAATGCATCCACGGGGGTGTTGGTGCCATCAATGAATCTGATGTGTCTCTGGCATCCGCATCCAATGCAATTATCATCGGTTTCAATGTACGTCCGGATGCTACCGCAAAGGCAACTGCAGAGAAAGAAGGAGTGGATGTCCGTCTGTACAAGGTCATCTACCAGGCAATTGAGGATATCGAGCAGGCAATGAAAGGTATGCTGGATCCTGTCTACGAGGAAAAGGTGATCGGTCATGCCGAGGTTCGTCAGATCTTCAAGGCATCTGCTGTGGGAAATATTGCAGGTTCCTATGTGCTTGACGGTCGTTTTGAGCGTGGCTGTAAGATCCGTATCACTCGTGAGGGAGAGCAGATCTACGAGGGAGCTCTTGCCAGCCTGAAGCGTTTCAAGGACGATGTGAAGGAAGTAAAAGAAGGCTTCGAGTGCGGTCTTGTATTTGAAGACTTTGACAAGATGCAGGAACTGGACATCGTAGAAGCCTATATTATGGTGGAAGTACCTCGTTAGGAGTGGACTTCCCTGGGAGTAGTTTTTAATGAGAAAAAACAGCGTAAAAAATACCCGGATTAACGGAGAAGTCCAGAAGGAACTCGCCAATTTAATCCGGGGTGAGATTAAAGACCCGAGAATCAGTCCATGGACTTCTGTAGTGTCCGTGGAGGTTTCTCCGGATTTAAAGACCTGTAAGGCCTGGATCAGTGTCCTCGGTGGTGAGGATGAGATCCAAAATACCTTAAAGGGCTTAAACAGTGCGGAGGGTTTTATCCGCAGGGAGCTGGCGCGCAGGATCAATCTGCGGAATACGCCGGAAATTCGTTTTATTATGGATCAGTCCATTGCCTACGGCGTGGATATGTCCAAAAAGATTGATGATGTCATGAAAGCCCAGGGCGACCATGACGCGGAGCAGTAAGTATGTTTAATTTAATAGAAGAAGTAAAGGATGCGGGCACCATCGGTATAGGTGGTCATGTCCGGCCGGATGGCGACTGCGTCGGTTCCACCGTGGCGCTGTTGCTTTTTCTGCAAAAGAGATTTCCGGAGAAACGGGTGGACTTATTTCTGGAAAAGTATCCGGATGTGTTCCGGGACTTAAAGGGAACAGAACAGATCCGCACAGATTTCCAGACGGAAGTGGAGACTTACGATGTGTTTTTCTGTGTGGACTGTGCCGCAGAACGACTGGGAGATGCCCGGAAGTATTTTGACCAGGCAAAGAAAACCATCAACGTAGACCATCACATCAGCAACAGTGGCTGTGGCATGATAAATTTTGTGGTACCCACCGCAAGTTCTGCCAGTGAACTGGTGTATGAACTGCTTGAGGGGGAAGAACTGGATGTGGACATTGCAAGAGCCATTTACACCGGAATCATTCACGATACCGGTGTGTTCCAGTATTCCTGCACCTCTCCTCATACCATGGAGATTGGGGCAAAGCTTATCGGCTATGGCTTTGATTTTTCCAAGCTGATTGCGGAGACTTTTTATGAAAAGACCTATCTGCAGACCCAGATTCTGGGAAGGGCATTGCTGGAGAGCATTCAGTTTATGGACGGACACTGTACCGTAAGCTGTGTGGAACAGCGGACCATGGAGTTTTATGGGGTAACCTCCAGCGATCTGGATGGCATTGTAAACCAGTTACTCAATATCAAGGGAGTGGACTGTGCAGTGTTTATGTATCAGACCGGAGCCTTACAGTACAAGGTCAGCATGCGTTCCAACGAAAAAGTAAATGTAGCGCAGATTGCCCAGCTTTTCGGCGGCGGCGGACATGTACGGGCGGCGGGATGTACCATGACCGGCACCTTCCATGATTGTATTAACAATCTCTCCGTACATATTGAGAAACAATTCATGCTTGGGCAGCAGTAAAGGAAAATCCAGTGTATAACGGAATTCTGAATGTATATAAGGAGGCGGGCTTTACCTCCCACGATGTGGTGGCGAAGCTGCGCGGTATTTTAAAACAGAAAAAGATTGGACACACGGGCACGCTCGATCCGGATGCGGTGGGCGTGCTGCCTGTTTGTCTGGGCGTGGGTACGAAACTATGTGAGTTTCTCACGGACAAAACCAAGGAATATGTGGCGGTACTGCAGCTGGGAGTGAAAACAGACACCCAGGATTTAAGCGGCACGGTACTGGAAAACCGTCCGGTGGATGTGACAGAGGAACAGATTCGGGAAGCAGCAACGGCTTTTATCGGGGAGATCCAGCAGATTCCCCCCATGTATTCTGCATTGAAGGTGGATGGCAAACGGCTTTATGAACTGGCTAGAGAAGGGAAAGAGGTGGAAATCAAAGCCCGTCCGGTAGTGATTTATGAAATCGAAATCCAGGAAATCAGCCTGCCCTATGTGACCATGCGGGTAAAGTGTGGCAAGGGAACCTATATCCGTACCTTGTGCCAGGACATGGGAGAGAAGCTGGGCTGTCTGGGTGCCATGAAGCAGTTGACCCGTACCCGGTCCGGTGCCTTTACCATCGGTCAGGCACTGACTTTATCCAAGATTGAACAATTACGGGATGCAGGAGAAATCGGAGAACACATCGTTCCTGTGGATCAGGTATTTGCGGACTACCCGGCTGTACGTGTCCTTCCCCAATTCCGCAAGAGGATTGATAACGGGAATTCTTTTACGGAGCATCATTGCGAAAACAGAGAAAAAATTCCCAATGGGGCAGAGGTGCGGGTTTACCGGGACGATGACCTGTTCTGTGGCATTTACCAGAGAGATGGGGAATTATATAAACCGGTAAAAATGTTTCTGGGCACTTCCATGTAAACACGGAAAATGAAATGTTACGCTCGCATGCATACTTGTAAGTGATTGAATGAAGGAATAAGTAAGACGATGCAGATTATCGCAGAGACAACACAATTTAACATACCCTATCCTACTGCAGTAGCCATCGGTAAATTTGACGGCATTCATCTGGGGCACCAGAAACTGCTGCAGAATATCCTACAGCAGAAGAAACAGGGACTGAAAAGCACGATTTTTACATTTAATCCCACTCCGGCGGAATTCTTTTCCGGGAAAAAGCAGAAGGAACTGATGACCCGGGAGGAAAAACAGGAATATTTTGGAGAAATGGGCATTGACTATCTCATCGAATTCCCCATGAATACCAGGACGGCAGCCACCTCTCCGGAGGATTTTGTGAAAATCATTCTTGGAGAGAAAATGCACACCCGGTATATCACGGCGGGAACCGACCTTTCCTATGGAGACAGAGGACTTGGGGGTGTGGAACTGTTGCAGCAGTTATCAGGCGAACTGGGTTATCAGGTGGAGATTGTGGATAAGCTATGTATGAACGGAAGGGAAATCAGTTCCACCTATGTACGGGAAGCAGTACTGCAGGGAGAGATGGAACTGACAGCCTTGCTGTTGGGACGTCCCTATAGTGTCCGGGGAACCGTGGTTCATGGCAATGCGCTGGGACGCACCATCGATACTCCCACAGCAAATCTGATACCCTCCGGGGAGAAACTGTTACCCCCCAATGGTGTCTATGTATCGGAAACCCTTTATGAAGGAAACAAATATCAGGGGATGACCAATATCGGATGTAAACCCACCATCGGAGAGCGGGAAATTTACGGCGTGGAGACGAATCTCTTTGATGTTGAATTGGATTTATATGGAAAGGAAATCGAAGTATTTCTTTACAAGCATACCCGCCCGGAACGAAAATTCTCCGGCCTGGAGGAGCTGACAGGACAGCTTTCTCGTGATAAAAAAGAATGTAAGAACTATTTTTTACACACCTGAACATTTCTGTTCAGGTGTTTTTTGCGTGCATATGAAATTCTTTTCTCAACATTGACAGCCAGGAGTGAAATTGCTATAATGCCTTTTGTAACAATTTTGTAACAATTTAACCAGGCTGAATAGTTGCAAATATTTAAGAGGCAAATTCAAAGTACCCATAGGAACGAAGAAATGAAAAATAAAAATATTTTAAATAGAAGAAAACAAATCCTGGCACTGATTCTGGCAGCAGGAATGCTGTTATCAACAGAACCGGTACAGGCACAGGAAGCAGGAAGCAGCTCTGCCATCACCGCAGCCACGGAAGATACCAATGGGGATAACTCCACTGCCGGTGTGGCAAGTTTTTTGAAAGCACAAAATAAAACCACAGAGGAATACATTGCGGCAGCCAAAGACTTAAACAGCGGTTATGGCTACAATGTACTGGGCATTGCCAACACCACAGACAATAACTTAAACATCCGGGAAAATCCTTCCACCGATGGCAAACTGGTGGGTAAGCTGCCCCGGTATGCAGCCTGTGAAGTGTTAAAGATCGAAGACGGCTGGGCACATATCACCTCCGGTAAAGTAGAGGGTTATGTAAGTATGGATTACCTTGCTACCGGTGCAGAAGCCAAGAAACTGGCAGCACAGGAACTGACTCTGACAGCCATTGTTACCTGCGATGCATTGCGGGTGCGGGAAGAGCCTAGTACGGACGCACCGGTTATTACCCAGATTCCCAACGGCGAACAACTGGAAGTCGCAGAGGTGGAAGGAGAATGGGTCCGCGTCTATCTGGACGATGAAGAGGTCTATGTGTCAGCAGAGTATGTGAAGGTGGAAGAAAAGCTAAATGAAGCCATCACCATGACAGAACTTTTATACGGACAGGGTGTATCGGATGTCCGGGTGGATCTGGTACAGTATGCGAAACAGTTTCTGGGCAATCCCTATGTCTGGGGCGGAACCAGCCTCACGAAGGGGGCAGACTGCTCCGGCTTTGTGTTAAGCATCTTCAAGAAATACGGCTATAACCTGCCTCATTCTTCCGTTTCCCAGGGAAATTCCGGCAGAAAGATCAGCATGAGTGAACTGAAACCCGGTGATCTGATATTTTATGGAAAAAACGGATCCATCAACCATGTGGCTATTTACATTGGAAACGGACAGGTGATCCATGCCAGCTCCCCCAAGACAGGAATCAAGATTTCCACCTATAATTACCGTACACCTATCAAAGCCGTGCAGATCATCAATGATTAAGATAACGATTCAGAGCCATGCAAATTTGCTTTCTGCGAATGGAGTGCGGTATAGTTACTGATTAAGTAAAATTCAGGGTTTACATGAATCCCAGGATATGTTATATTGTTCAAGTATGATTACAAATGCCGATACCCAGTGAATGGACAACTCCAACCTTTTGCCTGGTATCCGGTGCAAATTAAATTTACAGGAGGAAATAAAAATGATTTCTAAGGAAAAGAAAACAGCAATCATCAAAGAGTATGCAAGAACGGAGGGAGATACCGGTTCACCGGAAGTACAGGTAGCTGTACTAACAGCCAGAATCCAGGAACTCACCGAGCATATGAAACAGAACCCTAAGGATCATCATTCCCAGAGAGGTCTGTTAATGATGGTAGGTCAGAGACGTGGCTTACTTGCTTATCTGAAGAAGACAGACATCGAGAGATATCGTGCGCTGATCGAAAAATTAGGTTTAAGAAAGTAGGAAAAAGAAAGGGCGGTACGGAGTCCGATGGACTCCCCGCCTTTTTGTGCGTGGAAAGAGGTAGAACGAATGTATAAGAGTTACACAATGGAGTTAGCCGGTCGTACTCTGCGGGTAGACATCAACAGAGTCGGCAAACAGGCAAACGGCTGTGCATTCATGCAGTATGGTGACACCACCGTCCTGTGTACAGCAACCGCATCTGAGAAACCCAGAGATGGAATTGATTTCTTTCCTCTGAGTGTGGAGTACGAAGAGAAATTATACGCAGTAGGCAAGATCCCCGGAGGATTTAACAAAAGAGAAGGCAAGGCAAGTGAAAACGCAGTTCTGACCAGCCGTGTTATTGACCGCCCCATGCGTCCTTTATTCCCCAAGGATTACCGTAATGATGTAACCCTGGATTGTATGGTAATGGCAGTAGATCCGGAGTGCCGTCCTGAACTGGTTGGCATGCTGGGCGCTTCCATTGCAACCTGTATTTCTGATATCCCCTTCGATGGACCCTGTGCCATGACTCAGGTGGGCATGATCGATGGCGAATTCATCATCAATCCTTCCCAGGAGCAGTGGGTCAAAGGCGATCTGAAGCTGACCGTGGCATCTACTGCCGAGAAAGTGATCATGATCGAGGCCGGTGCCAACGAGATCCCGGAAGCAAAGATGATCGAGGCTATTTATAAGGCTCACGATGTGAACCAGACAGTCATCGCATTTATCAATCAGATCGTAGCTGAATGCGGTAAACCCAAGCATGAGTATGTAAGCTGTGCTGTTCCCCAGGAGCTGTTTGACGAGATGAAGAAGATCGTTACCCCTGACGAGATGGAGAATGCGGTATTTACCGATGAGAAACAGGTTCGTGAGGAGAATATCCGTCAGATCACGGCCAAGTTTGAAGAGGCATTTGCAGACAATGAGGAATGGCTTGCAGTACTTCCGGATGCTGTCTACCAGTATCAGAAGAAGACTGTTCGTAAGATGATCTTAAAAGACCATAAACGGCCGGATGGTCGTGCCATCGACCAGATCCGTCCTCTGGCTGCTGAAGTAGATATCATCCCCCGTGTACACGGTTCTGCAATGTTCACCCGTGGACAGACACAGATCTGTAACGTTTGTACCCTGGCACCCCTGTCAGAAGTACAGAAGGTTGACGGACTTGATGAGAATGTAACCACCAAGCGCTATATGCATCACTATAATTTCCCTGCATATTCTGTAGGTGAGACAAAGGTAAGCCGTGGTCCCGGACGCCGTGAGATCGGTCACGGAGCATTGGCTGAGCGTGCATTATTGCCGGTACTGCCCAGTGAGGACGAATTCCCTTACGCAATCCGTGCCGTATCCGAGACCTTTGAGTCCAACGGATCCACTTCCATGGCATCTACCTGTGCATCCTGCATGTCCTTGATGGCAGCTGGTGTTCCTATCAAAAAGATGGTAGCAGGTATTTCCTGCGGTCTGGTTACCGGTGATACCGATGATGACTATCTGGTATTGACCGACATTCAGGGTCTGGAAGATTTCTTCGGAGATATGGACTTTAAGGTAACCGGTACTACCGATGGTATTACCGCAATCCAGATGGATATTAAGATCCATGGTCTGACCCGTCCTATCGTAGAAGAGGCAATTTCCAGAGCAAGACAGGCACGTTTCTTCATCATGGATACCTGTATGAAGCCTGCAATTGCTGCACCTCGTAAAGAGGTTGGACCTTATGCACCGAAGATTATTTCCATCAACATTGATCCGGAGAAGATCGGCGATGTGGTTGGTCAGAGAGGAAAGACCATCAATGAGATCATTGCCCGTACCGGTGTGAAGATTGACATCACTGATGATGGTAAGGTTTCCGTATGTGGCACGGATGCCACTATGATGGATAAAGCAGTAGATTATATCAAGACCATTGTAACGGACTTCGCAGAAGGTCAGGTCTTGAAGGGAACTGTTGTAAGCATTAAAGAGTTTGGCGCGTTTATCGAGTTTGCACCTGGTAAGGAAGGTATGGTACATATCTCCAAGATTGCCAAGGAGCGTATCGAACACGTGGAAGATGTCCTGACACTGGGCGACAAAGTAACCGTTGTATGCTTAGGCAAGGATAAGATGGGTCGTATGAGCTTCTCCATGAAGGATGTTGCTCAGGTTTAATCCCAGTAATTTATGGATAGTAAAAAACACAACAATAAGACGAGAGGTATCTTGGTGTTGTGCTTTTTCTATGGTAAATACCTACTATTGCAGACAAATGAGGGAGGACATAACATGTTACAGGCACTAAAGAAAAAATCGCTGAAAAGCGTACTATTTACCATTATCATTCTGGTGGCGATTCTGGTAGCGGGAATCGTGACTCTGGGTCACAGCTATTTACTCTGGATTCAGGGACCTACCTACTTTGAGCCCCTGGATGATAACGATATCTCCAATCTGGAGGGCAGTTACTTATCCGCAGATGTGGATACCCTGGTTGACTACTATGCAGAAAACGTTCAGAGCGAGTCCGGCAAACCGGATAAAACCACATCTAGAGAGTATCTGATGCCCATCAACACCGAGGACATGACCGTTTATATCGGTCTGGAAGTTCCCAGCGGTTCCATTACCATGGCAGATGCTGTAGTGGAAGATACCATGGACATGCTTTCTGACGAGGATGGAAGTTACCAGTGGAGCGGTGCTTATGTATCCGTTTCCGGTACCGTGCGCAGAATGGATGAGGAAACTGAGCAGCTTTACCGTAATTACATCTACCAGTTAGGTGCAGATGATGACCAGATTGGTATGGAGGACGGATGTCAGTTCCTGCCTTTAGTTTTGGTGGATGGCGGAATCGGCAAAACCAATTCCCAGGGGTTAATCGTCGCAGCAATCTTTGGTGCAGTCATTCTGGTAATGTTAATCAGAATTCTGGTACTGGCACTGGGCGGCGGCTATCAGAAACAGATTCGCAATTATATTGCAGCAACCCCAAATCCTGCAGCTACCGAGCAGCAGTTAGACCGTTTCTTTGAGGCAACAGAAAAAGACGGAAATGTCCGCATGAATCCGGACTGGTTACTGTATGTCAAAGGAGTAGACTCCTGGGTACTGGCAGGAAATGATGTGGTATGGGCATACCAGTATACCCTGACCCGCAAACAGTATGGCATTATCACTGTAGGAAAAGAGCATGCGGTGAAAGTGTTCAGCGCCAGTGAGAACGAGAAGAACCACTGTCATTCCATCAGCGTGAAGAACGAGGATGCGGCACAGCAGCTCTTAGCCAAGTTACAGAATATGTACCCGGATGCAGTGATTGGCTACTCCGAGGAAATCGAGCGTCAGTACAATGCTGACCCCGCTGGTTTCCATCAGGCAGTGAGTGATGCCCGTCACCAGAATGTGGCAGAGACAGAGTCTGACCTGGTATAATACAACAGAATAACGAATAACAGACCCCGGCAATATCTTTTTACAGATATTGCCGGGTTTTTTGTATACATAGGAAATTCTTTCCTATGTATACAAAACGCTCCGCGGGGATGCGCAGCTCGCGGAGAAGTAGTTTATGCTGCGCATACCGCTCGCGCGCGCAAAGAGTCGGCAAGCGCCTCTTTGATTATTACAAGTCATAATTTGGACAACGTCTCATATATTAGAGTAAACAAAAACGAGGAGTGTGGATTGTGGGATGGAAAAGGTGGTTTTGGAGGAAATTTTATCCATTTTTCCGGGGGAGCAGCGAGAGTTCTGGACAGGGACGCTGAATCAGACCCGGCAGTTACAGGAAATCCGGATCCGGGTGGGGTGTCCGGTACAGCTGCTCACCGATAGTGAGGAATCTTTTTGTACGGGAAGTGAGGAATGGACGACCCAGGAGGCGTTACAGAAAATCTTACAGCATGTGTGCCACTACTCCCTGTATGCCTACGAGGAGGAACTGCGCCAGGGCTATGTCACCATTCCCGGTGGGCACCGGATTGGCATGGCGGGGCAGGTGATTCTCCGGCAGGATGGCACCATGGGCGGCTTTAAAAAAGTGCAGTATTTCAATATCCGTATTGCCAGAGAGAAGAAGGGGGTGGCACGAAAACTTCTTCCTTACATATACAAAGAGGGAAAGCCCTTGAATGTTCTCCTGGTATCGCCCCCGGCGGCAGGAAAAACCACCATGCTCCGGGATTTGGTACGACTGATTTCTGACGGAACCAGCTATGGGAGCGGGCAAAAGGTGGGAGTGGTGGATGAACGCTCCGAGCTTGCCGGATGCTACCTGGGAATTCCCCAGAATGATGTGGGGAGACGCACGGATGTGCTGGATGGCTGTCCCAAGGCGGAGGGAATGATGTTACTGGTTCGCAGCATGTCACCCCAGTTGTTGGCAGTGGATGAGATTGGGACAAGGTCTGACGCGGAGGCACTCCATGCCGCCTTTGCCACTGGGTGCAAAGTGTTTTCCACCATCCACGGAGAGACGGTAGAGGATGTGAAACGGAAACTTTTTCTGAGAGACATTTTGAAAGAGCAGTGGTTTGACCGGTTTATTTTTCTGGAACGGAAGGAAACAGGCTTTGGCATCAGGGAGATACTGGATGGCACCTTTGCACCGGTGGAGGCAGGAACATGATGGCACTGGTGTTACGCCTGTCTGGGGGAGCCCTGCTCCTTCTGGGCAGTCTGGGAACCGGGTGGACGCTGGCGGTTACCGGGCGGAAAAAACTTGCCAATATGCAGGAAATTCTTTATGTGCTCACCAGGATGAGTGGGGAAATCGGCTTTGGGCGCTTTACACTGCCCCAGGTGTGCTGGCAGTGTGGAGAGACAGGCAGAGATGCTTTTTCTAAAGGCTTATGCCGGGTGACAGAACGGATGGAGGAAAATCTTGGGGAGGATTTTTCCCATATCTGGCAGGAGGAAATGGGCACGGTGCTGAAAAAAGATATTGTGCCGGAATCCTTTCAACACTGCCTTTTAAAACTGGGACAGCGGATGGAAGTGATGGACACCCAGCTTTGCAGGGAACTGCTCCAGGAAACCTGCGGGGAGCTGGAACAGATTCTACAGCATTACCGGGAACAGTTGGAGAATCAGAATAGAGTCAGGGTGGGGCTTTCCATGGGAGCGGGCATGACGATTTTGCTGCTCTTATGGTAGGGAAAAGCCCTGGAGAAACGAGGAAACATGAGTGTAAGTGTGATTTTTAAAATTGCGGCGGTGGGAATTCTGGTGACCATCTTAAGCCAGGTGCTCAAGCACAGCGGAAGGGAAGAACAGGCGTTTCTGGTAAGTCTGGCGGGGCTGATTCTGGTGTTGATGTGGCTGATTCCCTATATTTATGACTTGTTTGTTCTGGTGCAGAAACTGTTTTCTGTGTGAGGAAAAGATAGGAAGAAAATGAATCTGATTGAAATTTGTATCATCAGTGTGATGGGCGTGGGGCTGATTCTGCTCTTAAAAGGAACGAAACCTGAATTCAGTTACCTGCTTGCCATGGGAATCTGCATCCTGCTTTTCGGGGCGGCGGTGGGTGGCTTTTCCAGAGTGTTAGAGCAGATTCAGGGGCTGGCAGCCTATCTGGGAACCGACGGAGAGTATCTAAAAATTCTGGTGAAAATGATTGGAGTGACCTATCTCTGCGAATTCTGTTCCGGCATCTGTAAAGATGCAGGGCAGAGTGCCATTGCAGGGCAGGTGGAACTCTGGGGAAAGCTGTCCATCATGGCGGCGGGAATTCCCATTATCTATGGGGTGATTACCAGCATACAATCCCTCATCTGGTAGGAGAAAGGAGGAGAAACGTGGACATCACCGATTATCTGGATTTCTATGGTCTGGGGGAACTGGTAAGCCAGGTGGACGGACAATTTCCTGGCTGGAACCTTTCCTTTTCCCGGCTTTTGCAGGAAATTTTACAGGGAAATCTAAGGTCAGGACTGGACTATCTGTGGCAGGGAATTCTCCAGGGGGTAAAAAGCAGTGTTTCTTCCTATTGGGAATTATTTTTACTGTTGCTGACCCTGGGAATCATCGCCTCTTTTTACCAGATTTTCGCCGCCTCCTTCCATAACCATCAGATTGCGGACACGGGGTATTACATCTTTTATGTGGCAATGATGGGCATTCTCATCAAAGCGTTTGTGAGCATGCAGGGGATTGCCGTGGAATTTTTAAACCAGATGGTGCTGTTTCTCCGGCTCTGTATCCCGGCGTTCTGCCTTTCTGTGGGCACGGCAACGGGGGGAGCCACCGCCACGGCAACCTATGGCAGTGCCTTATTCTTTTTATTTCTGGTGGAAAAGGTGCTGCGGAGCCTGGTTCTCCCGGCGTTAGAGGTGTATGTCCTTCTGTCCCTGATGAATGGGCTGTGGGAGGAGGAGCGGTTAAACACCCTCCTTGATCAGATGAAAAGTCTGCTCCAGGGGGGGATGAAGTGGATGTTAGGGGGCGTGTGTGGCATCACCTTTGTGCGAAACGCCATCCAGCCTGCGGTGGACAGCCTTACGGGTTCTGCCTTTCAGAAAATGGTTGCCAGTATTCCCGTGCTGGGCAACGCGGCGGATATTGCATGGCAGACTACCATGGGAGCCGCGGTTTTAGTAAAAAACGGGGTGGGGATTGCCCTGGTGATTCTGCTGGTGTTACTGGGAATCGTTCCCCTGTGCATGATTGGGGTGTTTACCTTACTTTTAAAGGCAGATGCCATTTTGCTGGGGCTGTTTCAGGACAACCGGAGTGTCCACTGCATGGAACGGATGGGAGAAGGGGGCGCTCTTTTGTTCCAGCTTTTACTTTCTGCCATGACCGTGTTTTTTCTCTTTATTGCCCTTACTGTTTTATTGACCAATGGAGGATAGAAGATGGCGGCAATGAGCAGGCTGGTGGTATTTTCCTTATGTGTGACGGCACTTTGCAGGCTGTCGGCATCTACGCCCTATGAAAAATATGTGCGGTTTCTGGGGGCAATTCTGCTGGGTGCCCAGTTGGTGGGGCTGGTGCTTTCCATGGTGGGGCAGGATGGAAACAGTTTATGGGGTCAGATTGCGGAAAAGAGTATCCAGATGGAGGCGGATTTTTACGGGCAGACATCCGGGGAACTGGAAGTCCGGGCGGAGGAAATCCGGCAGCAGTTGTGGGAACAGTCAGAAAGCTACTGGAGTGCACAGTTACAGGAGGCAGAGGCGGAAACGGAAACCGGAGAGGAAACACAGGGGGAGGCAGAGGGGGAAATTCTCCCTGTCCTCATCGAAGTGGAGCGAATCGGGAAACAGGAGGCAGACCATGAGTAAGCAGACCATCAGGGAGAAACTGCGGATGGACAGATGGAAAAAGGAGGACTATATCGTGCTGGCGCTGGTGGGGGTGTTACTTCTCATCATTGCCATGCCAGTGGAGCGCACTTCAGAAAAAAATGCTCCGGCAGCGGGGGAGGAATCCCAGGGGGCAGACAGGGAGTTTTCCGCGGAGACGGACAGTATGGCGGATTCCTACGGGGAATACTGGGAGAAACGGCTGGAAACTGCTTTGTCCCAGATGGAAGGGGTGGGAAAGGCGAAGGTGATGATTACGCTGGAGGACAGTGGGGAAACCATTGTGGAGAAGGATGTGCCGCTACAGACCAGTACCACAAAAGAGCAGGACAGTGGGGGCGGCACCCGGCAGATACAGGACTATTCCAGCACGGAATCCACGGTGTTTTACACCGATGCAGAGGGAAGGCAGGTACCCTATGTGGTACGGGAGTCGGCGCCGAAAGTGACGGGCGTGGTGGTCATTGCCCAGGGAGCAGGAAATGCAAAAGTAAAAGAACAGATTACCAGACTTTTGGAAGCATTATTTGATGTGGAAGCACATAAAGTAATAGTAGTCAAGATGAAAACCGGATAGAAGGGAAGAAGAAAATGAAAGGCATATGTAAAAAGAACCAGGTGATGATTACGGCGCTGGCAATTATGATCGGCGTGGCGGGGTATCTCCATTTTGCTCAGGGAAAGATTTCAAAAGAGGAACTGACAGCCACACCGGCAAGCTCGGAGCAGGTGTTAAACAGTGGCATTGTGGTTGAAAATTACACGGCAGGAGAGGTGGGAAATGCCGCCTCGGACGAAATCGGTATGCTGGATATTTCCTCAGAGGACCTGGAGGCAGCAGGTGTTACCGATATTGAAAGCCTGGACAGCGATCCGGATCTGGTCACCCAGGACTATCTGGAGAGCGGTATGCTCACGGACAGTGCGGCGGATCTGGAGGCAGCAGGTGTTACAGAAGGAAGTGAAGATGCCCTTGCCTCTGTGGATGTGCCCAAGGAAAATGTACAGGAGGACTTAGGGCAGGGGGAGATTCCCGGTCAGGCAGTCTTTACCTCCACTACGACGGTCTCCTCTCTGGCGGGGGCGAAGCTTTCCAAGGAGCAGACCAGAGCCCGGAACAAAGAAACTCTTCTGGAAATTATCAACAACGAGGCGTTGAGTGAAACCCAGAAACAGTCGGCCGTGGATACCATGGTAGCCATGACCCGGATTGCAGAGATGGAGACAGCGGCAGAACTTTTGCTGGAGGCGAAAGGGTTTGAGGATGTGGTAGTCAGCATTACCGGAAACACGGTGGATGTGGTTGTGGCAAATGAGGAGTTAACCGGAGCAAAATGTGCCCAGATCGAGGATATTGTGCAGCGTAAGACCGGTATAGCACCGGAAAATATCATAATCAGCACAAATTAAGCAGATGATGCTTTGCACAAAGGGCAGGGATATGATAGTATAGAAAGGTTGAAAGTGATATTGAATGGATGGAGGAACAGCACAATGGCAAATTATACGGAAGAGATTAACAGGCGCAGAACCTTTGCTATCATATCCCACCCCGATGCCGGAAAAACCACACTGACGGAGAAATTCCTGCTCTATGGCGGACAGATTAACCTGGCAGGAAGCGTAAAGGGAAAAGCGACAGCCAGACATGCGGTTTCGGACTGGATGGAAATCGAGAAGGAGCGTGGTATTTCTGTAACTTCCTCTGTATTACAGTTTGAATATGACGGATATTGTATCAACATTCTGGATACACCGGGACATCAGGATTTCTCGGAGGATACCTACCGTACCTTGATGGCGGCAGACTCTGCGGTGATGGTCATTGATGCATCCAAAGGCGTGGAGGCGCAGACCAGAAAACTGTTTAAGGTCTGCGGAATGCGCGGTATTCCTATTTTTACTTTTATTAATAAAATGGATCGTGATGCCAACGATACCTTTGATTTGTTAGATGAGATTGAGAAGGAGTTAGGAATTGCTACCTGCCCGATGAACTGGCCGATCGGTTCCGGAAAAGGCTTTAGGGGTGTGTATGACAGACAGAAATCCTGTGTCATCACCTACTCCGACACCGAGAAGGGAACCAAGGAAGGTGAGGCAACAGAAATCGTTCTGGATGATGAGGACAAGCTGTTGAGCTATGTAGGGGAGGAAGCCAAAGAGAAACTGTTTGGCGAAATCGAACTCTTGGATGGTGCCAGTGCAGCCTTTGATTTAGAACAAGTGCGTGCCGGTAAACTGACACCTGTGTTTTTCGGCTCTGCACTGACGAACTTCGGCGTGGAGATTTTCCTGCAGCATTTCTTACAGATGGCGACACCGCCTCTTCCCAGGAAAGCGGATATCGGACTGATTCAGCCCGCCGAAAAGGAATTTTCCGCCTTTGTGTTTAAGATTCAGGCCAATATGAATAAAGCACACCGGGATCGAATCGCATTCATGCGTATCTGTTCCGGAAAATTTGATGCCCAGAAGGAAGTAAAGCATATCCAGAGTGGCAAAGTGATGCGTTTGTCCCAGCCCCAGCAGATTATGGCAGATGAACGTAAAATCTTAAATGAGGCTTATGCGGGAGACATTATCGGTGTCTTTGATCCGGGAATCTTTTCCATCGGAGATACGCTGTGCAGTCCTAAGGACCAGTTCCAGTATGAGGGAATCCCTACCTTTGCGCCGGAGCATTTTGCGAGGGTTCGCCAGATTGATACCATGAAGCGGAAACAGTTCGTAAAGGGAATCAACCAGATTGCCCAGGAGGGTGCCATTCAGATCTTCCAGGAGGTGAATTCCGGCATGGAGGAGATTATTGTAGGCGTAGTGGGTGTCCTGCAGTTTGATGTGCTGAAGTACCGTCTGGAGAATGAATATAATGTGGAAATCCGGTTGGAGAATCTGCCCTATGAGCATATCCGCTGGATTGAAAATAAAGAAGAGGTGGATCTGGACAAACTGACCGGAACCTCCGATATGAAGAAGATTATGGACTTAAAGGGCAATCCTTTATTGTTATTTGTCAATGCCTGGAGTGTGGGCATGGTTCTGGACCGAAATAAAGGATTGGTTCTGTCTGAATTTGGTCGTGGCTAAAAGGAGTTGTGAATGAAGAAGCTGCTTGTCTCTGTCGCAGTCCTGGTGTCACTGTGTGCGTTAATTTTTTTGAGTTATACCTGGGTCACCGGAAAAGGCGATCCATATGCGGAAGAACTCCCACAGATTCCACAGGAAAAAAGCGCTACCGATGGAATATTGCCGGAGGAACAGGAACTTTGGGACAGGAAAAGTGAAGAACCGGAAGAGTCCCGGGAAAGTGCTGCCGCAGGGGAGACGAAGGTGGAAAATGGTGTTCCGCGGCAGGTACGTCACCGTACCGGCTATGCTTATGATACCCTGCCGGTGGATCAGAAGACATTATATGACGAGATACTGGAGGGACTGGAAAACAGAGAGCAGGAGTCGGATCTGTCAACAGTGGACGAGACTACGCTTTCCAAAGTGTTTCAGTGTGTGATAAATGATCATCCGGAGATTTTTTATGTGGACGGATATACCTATACGAAGTACAAGACCGGAAATGAGATTACACAGATTACATTCCACGGCAATTATATCTATGATGGAGAAGAAATTGCAGAGCGGCAGGAGAAAATTGAGACGCTGGTGGATGAAATTTTTGAGCAGATGCCTGTGGGAATGGATGATTACGGAACGGTCAGGTACCTGTATGAATATGTGATTGAACACACACAGTATCAGCTGGATGCACCGGACAGCCAGAATATCTGTTCCGTTTTTTTAAACGGAGAGAGCGTCTGTCAAGGGTATGCCAAGGCCTTACAGTATCTGGTACAGGAGGCAGGGCTGGAGGCCACCCTGGTATTAGGCTATGTAGAGAATGGTGACGGACATGCCTGGGATCTGGTGAAGATGGACGGCGACTGGTATTATGTGGATCCCACCTGGGGAGATGCATCTTATCAGATGGAGGAAGGCAGCGGAGAGTATGAGGAGTCAGATACTCCCACCATGAATTATGATTATCTGGGAGTGACTACCAGCCAGCTTCTGGTGACTCACCGCATTGACAATGTAGTTCCCATGCCGGTATGCGACAGCATGCGGGACAATTACTATGTGCGGGAAGGGGCTTATTTTACTGAGATTGACACGGAGCAGCTGCAACGGCTGTTTGACAGGGCAGTGCAGCAGGATAAAGCCGTAGTCACTTTAAAATGCAGTGATCATCAGCTTTATGAGCAGATGAAGGAATACCTGTTGACAAAGCAGAATGTCTTTTCCTATCTGGATGCAAAAGATGGGGTACTTGCCTATTATGACAGCAGCGCCCAGTACACCATCGGGGTATGGATTCCGTAAATAAAAGGCTTTGCAAAGTGACAGGGGTTTGATATAATGTGATAAATGGAAAGGTGGAAAAGCAGATGGAAAAGGAACTGGATGGAAATATCGGAAGTGTTAAGATTGCAGATGATGTAGTGGCAATGATTGCCGGCCTGGCAGCCACCGAGGTAGAGGGCGTATCTGCAATGGCAGGCAACATCACGAACGAACTGATGAGCCGTGTGGGTATGAAGAAACTGTCCAAGGGTGTCAAGGTTGAGATGAGCCAGAAGAAGGTATATGTGGATCTGGCAGTGATGATGGAGTATGGCTATAATATCCCTGCAACCTGTCAGAAGGTGCAGAGCAAGGTACAGAGTGCCATTGAAAACATGACGGGCTTAGAAGTGGCGAATGTAAATATCCGCATCGCAGGAGTACATGTCCCACAGAACAGATAGGACGAGAGAGATGATGAGTAGAAGACAGCTGCGTGAGCAGATTTTTAAACTGCTGTTTCGCGTGGAGTTTAATGCACCGGAAGATATGCCGGAGCAGAAGGAACTGTTTTTTGAAGAGACAGAATCCGCTTCCGAGCAGGATCAGAAATACATTGATGAAAAATATGGGAAGCTCATGGATGTACTTCCTTCTATTGATGAGCAGATTAATGAGAAGGCATCCGGATGGACAACAGAGCGCATGGGCAAGGTGGAACTGACCATTCTGCGTCTGGCAGTATTTGAAATCCTGCATGACGAGACCGTTCCGGCTTCTGTAGCCATCAATGAAGCAGTGGAACTGGCAAAGAAATTCGGACAGGATGAATCACCTGCATTTGTGAATGGCATTTTAGCCAAATTTGCATAGCAAATAGCATAGACATAACTGTTATGGGAAAAGCAATGCAAAACGTTTATACAGTCGCACAGGTAAATGCTTACATCAAAAATATGTTCACGCAGGATTTTATGATGCAGTCTATCTTCGTTAAGGGCGAAGTGAGCAACTGCAAATATCATTCTTCGGGACATATTTATTTTACGTTAAAGGATGAGAAGGGTTCCATCGCCTGCGTTATGTTTGCCGGAAACCGGGCGGGACTGAGGTTCCGTATGGAAGAAGGTCAACAGGTCGTCGTATTTGGAACCATCGATGTGTACGAGAGAGACGGGAAATACCAGATGTATGCCAAGCAGATCGCGTTGGATGGATCCGGTGTACTGTATGAACGTTTTGAACGTTTAAAGGAAGAATTGGAAGAACTGGGGATGTTCGCCCCGGAATATAAACAGCCTATTCCCCGTTTTATTCAGAAACTGGGCGTAGTTACAGCACCTACGGGAGCTGCTGTGCAGGATATTATCAATATCACTACAAGGCGTAACCCCTATGTACAGATCATTCTTTACCCGGCGATCGTCCAGGGCGATCAGGCAGCGCAGAGCGTGGTCAACGGTATCCATGCACTGGAACGGCTGGGTGTGGATGTGATGATTGTGGGACGGGGCGGTGGTTCCATTGAGGACTTGTGGGCTTTCAATGACAAAATCGTGGCACAGGCAGTGTTTGACTGCTGTGTTCCCATTATCTCTGCGGTGGGACATGAGACGGATACCACGATTATCGACTATGTAGCAGATTTACGGGCACCTACTCCATCGGCGGCAGCAGAACTGGCAGTATATGATGTGAATCAGTTCCTTCTCACCCTGGACGGTTGCGAAGATGAGCTGATGCGTTGCATGGAGAACCGGTTGGAGGCGGCAAGGCTTAAGTATCGAAATCTGGAGTTACAGTTACAGCATGTCAGTCCCCAGGGGAAACTCACAGAGCAAAGAAACCAGATGAAGCAGTTGGCGCAGCGGCTGCAAAGCAGCATGGAACGCAGACTGACAGGCAGCCGACACGAATGGGATGTGTATTTTGAAAAATTAAAAGGTTTGTCCCCTTTGGATAAATTAAAACAGGGATATTCCTACAGCACGTACGGGGAGGGGAAAACCTTGAAGGATATTACCGATGTGAACCCGGGAGACGCCATTTGCGTCTATGTGGGAAACGGACGGATTGATGCCACGGTGCAGGAAACCCGGAGCATGAAATGGGAGGAGTCTTTGGATGGAAGAAATGAATCTGGAAGAGACCTTTAAGAAATTACAGGAGACAGTAGAAAGTCTGGAAACGGATTCTATCAGCCTGGAGGATTCCTTTACCAAATATGAGGAAGGCATGCGTCTGTTGAAATCCTGCCATGACAAGATTGATATGGTGGAAAAGAAAGTACTAAGCTTAAACGAAGCAGGTGATTTGGATGAATTTTGAAAAACAGCTGCAGGAACGGGTTTCCTGTATTGAAAAGATCTTAGAGGATACACTCCCGAAACAGGAGGGATTTCAGAAGACGGTGCTGGATGCCATGGATTACAGCGTGATGGTGGGAGGCAAGCGGCTTCGCCCCATGCTGATGCTGGAGGCTTACCGGATGTTTGCAGGGGCAGAGGCTCCCACAGCACCTATCGAACCGCTGATGGCGGCCATGGAAATGCTCCACACCTATTCCCTGGTGCATGATGACCTTCCGGCAATGGATAATGACGAGTACCGCCGGGGCAAAAAGACTACCTGGGTGGCTTACGGGGAAGCAATGGCAATTCTGACAGGAGACGCCCTGTTGAATTCTGCTTATGAAACGGCGTTATCTGCAGCAGAACAGCCTGGAGCAGACCCTTTACGGGTGTTACGGGCATGCAGGATTTTTGCCCACAAGGCAGGAATTTACGGTATGATCGGTGGTCAGGTGGTGGATGTGGAAGCTGAGAAGGAGGAACATATCCTTTCTGAAGAGGAACTGACCTTCGTCTATGAATGCAAAACTTCCGCGCTAATCGAGGCGTCCCTGATGATGGGGGCTGTGATGGCAGGTGCCGGGGAAGAAGAAATAAAAACCATGGAACTGGTGGGACATCAGGTGGGAATCGCTTTCCAGATTCAGGATGATATCCTCGACCTCACCAGCACGCTGGAGGTACTGGGCAAACCCATCGGCTCCGATGAGAAAAATCATAAGCAGACCTATGTTCATATTCATGGAATGGAGCAGGCAAAAGCGGATGTGGAACGGATGTCCTCAGAGGCACTTTCTCTGTTACAGAGCAAACATGTGCGGAACGAATTTCTGGAAAAACTGGTAAGCTGGTTGATTACAAGAGAAAAGTAGGCGGGCAGATATGCTGTTAGAACAAATACAAAAGGCAAATGATATCAAGTCCATAGAGAAAGAGGATTACGGGTTACTGGCACAGGAGATCCGGGAGTTTCTCATTGAGAAAATCAGTGTCACCGGGGGACACTTAGGATCGAACCTGGGTACGGTGGAGCTGACTATGGCACTGCATTTGTCCCTGGATTTTCCCAAGGATAAGATTATCTGGGATGTGGGACATCAATCCTACACCCACAAACTGCTCACCGGCAGACGGGAGGGCTTTGACTCCCTGCGCAAATTCGGAGGCATGAGCGGTTTCCCAAAACGGAAAGAGAGTGATTGTGACAGCTTTGATACCGGTCACAGCTCCACCTCCATTTCTGCGGGGCTGGGCATGGTGAAAGCCAGAGATATCCGGGGAGAAGACTACACGGTGGTATCGGTCATCGGTGACGGAGCCCTCACCGGAGGCATGGCCTATGAGGCGTTAAACAATGCCTCCAAGCTGGAAAAAAACTTTATCATTGTGTTAAATGACAACAACATGTCCATCTCCGAGAACGTTGGGGGCATGTCCAAATATCTGAACAATATCCGGACTTCCACCAAGTATCTGGATTTAAAGGAAGGGGTTTACAATACCCTGCGCAGCCTGCCGAATAAGGGCGGCGACGGCATGGTGCAGGGAATCCGCCGGGCGAAAGCCGGTGTGAAGCATCTGATGATTCCCGGCATGTTTTTTGAGGATATGGGAATTACTTATCTGGGACCGGTGGACGGACATAACATCCCGGAGATGCTCCAGGCATTTAAAGATGCCAAGCGGGTGCGTGGTGCGGTGATTGTCCACTGCATGACCCAGAAGGGCAGAGGCTATGAGCCTGCCATCCGTCATCCGGCACGGTTTCACGGTACAGAGCCTTTCTTAATTGAAAATGGTTTACCGGCACATCCCAGAACCAAGGCGAATTATACGGATATTTTTTCTACCGTCATGGTGAAACTGGCGCAGCGGGATGAACGGGTGGTGGCAATTACCGCAGCCATGCCGGACGGAACGGGACTGAAACGGTTCCATAACATTTTCCCGGATCGCTTTTTTGATGTGGGAATTGCGGAGGAGCACGCGGTGACCTTTGCGGCTGGTCTGGCAGCGGGAGGCATGCGTCCCATTGTGGCGATTTATTCTTCCTTCTTGCAGAGAGCCTATGATCAGATTTTACATGATGTCTGTATCCAGAATCTGCCGGTAACTTTTGCCATTGACCGGGCTGGTCTGGTGGGAAGTGACGGAGAGACGCATCAGGGGATTTTTGATTTGTCCTTTCTGTCCTCCATTCCCAATATGCACATTATGGCACCCAAGAATAAATGGGAGCTTTCTGATATGTTGAAATTCGCGGTGAATTTCGGGGCGCCTATTGCGGTACGTTACCCCAGGGGAGAAGCCTTTGACAGGTTACGGGAGTACCGGGAACCCATCGAACTGGGAAAAGCAGAGTGGATATGCCGGGAATCCGGTGTGGTACTTTTGGCTGTGGGCAGTATGGTAAAAACGGCTCTGGAAGTACGGGAGTTGTTGAAAGAGCAGGGAGTACCCTGTTCCATTGTCAATGCCCGGTTTGTGAAACCCATTGACGAGGAAGTGCTGGCAGAGGCGGCGAAAGCTCACCATTTGTTTGTCACCATGGAAGAAAATGTGGCAAGCGGCGGTTACGGGGAGAAAGTACGGGCAAGCATGGACAGACAGGAACTTCCTGCCAGACTGCTGACCTTGACCATTCCGGATGCTTATGTGGAGCATGGCAATGTAGAACTGTTGAAAAAAGAACTGGGACTGGACGGAGAAAGCATTGCCCGTACAATTATGAGTGTAGAGAACCGAGAGGGATAGACGATGAAGGAACGGCTGGATGTCCTGCTGGTGAAGCAGGGACTGGCACAGTCCAGGGAGAAGGCAAGAGCTGTCATTATGGCAGGGGATGTCTTTGTGGACGGACAGAGAGAGGATAAGGCAGGAACAAGTTTCGATGAGTCCAAGGTACATATTGAGGTGCGGGGAACTGCTTTAAAATATGTGAGCAGAGGCGGACTGAAACTGGAGAAGGCGATGAACCGGTTTGGGCTGACCCTGGATGGAAAAGTCTGCATGGATATCGGAGCGTCCACCGGAGGTTTTACGGATTGCATGTTACAAAACGGTGCAGTGAAGGTCTATTCCGTGGATGTGGGACATGGACAGCTTGCCTGGAAACTTCGCAATGATGAGCGGGTGGTCTGCATGGAAAAGACCAATTTCCGCTATATGACCCCGGCGGATATTGCAGACCAACTGGATTTTGCCTCCGTGGATGTGTCCTTTATCTCTTTGACCAAGATTTTACTGCCGGCCAGAAAGCTTTTAAAGGATGGAGGGCAGATGGTTTGTCTGATTAAACCCCAGTTTGAGGCAGGAAGAGAGAAGGTTGGAAAAAAAGGTGTGGTACGGGAACCGGAAATTCATGAGGAAGTGGTTCACAAAATTCTGGATTTCGCAGATCTTGCCGGTTTCTACATCCTGAACCTGGAATTTTCTCCCATCAAGGGACCGGAGGGAAATATCGAGTATCTGGTTTATCTGGAAAAAGACCCGGAGAGAAACGCAGAACTGGCAGACTGTACCGAGGAGTCTGCAGAAAAAGCTTTGCGGGAAATTATGGAACAAAAAAGTGGCTGTTCTTACAAAGAACCGTTACAGGAACTGATTCGCCGGACGGTGGCAGCAGCCCATGAGGATTTGGACAAGTCATGAAACATTTTTATGTGATTACCAATAACCAGAAAGATCCGGACAGAACCACGACGAAGAAAATCCGTACCTATCTGGAAAAACGCGGCTGTACCTGCGAGGTGCAGGAGCAGTCAGAGCAGGGGGATATCCGCACGGATGCCGCCAAAATTCCCGGAGAAACCCAAGGTATCCTGGTCTTAGGCGGGGACGGCACCATTTTGCAGGCATCCAGAGACACGGTGGAACTGGAAATCCCGGTGATTGGTGTGAATCTGGGGACGCTGGGGTATCTGGCAGAAATTGAACAGAATCGTCTGGAGGAGGCGCTGGAGCGTCTGATTCAGGATGATTATGAATTGGAAAAAAGAATGATGCTACGGGGAACCATCGCTGGAAACGAGATTGATGCCTTGAACGATATCGTTATTTCCAGAAAAGGATCTCTGCGGATCATTGCGTATAAAGTATATGTAAATAACAGATTACTGCTGACCTTCAATGCGGACGGCATTATTCTTGCCACACCCACCGGTTCCACCGGCTATAATTTGTCGGCAGGAGGTCCCATTGTGGAGCCACGGGCCAAGATCATTCTGGTGACACCGATCTGTCCCCATACCACCAATGCGAGAACCATTGTGTTATCCCCGGAGGATGTGATTTCCGTGGAAATTCCCTATGGAAGGGATGATGCACCGCAGGAGGCGGAAATTAATTTTGACGGAACGACAAAAGTACCTTTCCAGACAGGTGAGCGGATTATGATCACCTGCAGCCCACGGCATGTGGAATTTGTAAAGCTGGATCAGGAGAGCTTTTTACAGGTCTTACACAAAAAAATGAGCTAATGTTTGAGGGTAAAGGAGAATTATGAAACAGACCAGACATATCAGAATAGTGGAACTCATTGAAAAATATGATATCGAAACCCAGGAGGAACTGGCAGAGTATCTGAAAAAAGATGGTTTTGCGGTGACACAGGCCACCGTTTCCAGGGATATCCGGGAATTGAAACTCACCAAAATTCCAACGGGAAATGGCCGGCAGAAATATGCGGTCTTACGGCAGGATGACAGTCATCTGGGAGACAAGTACATCCGTGTTCTGAAAGAGTGTTTCGTATCCATGGATTCCGCACAGAATATTCTGGTGATTAAGACCGGTGTGGGTATGGCAATGGCAGTAGCTGCCGCTATTGATGCCATGAAATTTGAAGAGATTGTGGGATCCATTGCAGGAGATGACACGATTATGATGGCGATCCGTACTGTGGAAGACACTCAGGTCGTTATGCGTAAAATAAGGGAGACGATGGAGTCATAAAGCTTTTTGGGAGAGAGCAAAGGAGGAAATATGCTCTTAAGTTTACATGTGAAAAATCTGGCTCTGATCGATGAAACGGAGATCACCTTCGGCCCGAATTTGAACATTCTCACCGGTGAGACCGGAGCAGGTAAATCCCTGATCATCGGAAGCGTCAGTCTGGCATTGGGAGCCAAAGCAGAAAAAGATCTGATCCGCAACGGAGCAGATTATGCGCTGGTGGAACTGGTCTTTCAGACGAACCGTCCGGGAATCCGGCGGAAAATGGAAGAACTGGATCTTTATCCGGAGGATGACGGGATCATTACCATCAGCCGGAGAATCCAGGAAAACCGCAGTATCTGCAAGGTCAACGGAGAGACGGTAAGCGCCAGAATCTGTAAGGAACTGGCGGAGGAACTGATTGATATTCACGGGCAGCATGAGCACCAGTCCCTGCTAAATAAGCGAAAACATCTGGATGTGCTGGATGCTTATTGCATGGAGCAGCTGGAACCCGTCCTGAAACAGATCGGAGATGCCTATCAGCAGTTCCGGCAGATCCAACATCAGCTGGAAGAAGGAAGCATGGACGAGGAGGCGCGGCAGAAGGAACTGGCGCTTGCTGAGTTTGAAGTTCAGGAAATTGAGCAGGCACAGCTTGTCCCAGGAGAAGAGGAAGAGCTGGAGCGGCGTTACCGCAAGATGGAGAATGCCAGACGCATTGCGGAAAGTGTGGGAATCGCCCACCAGTGTCTGGGCTATGAAAGCGAGGGAGCTGCAGGAGAGCAGACCGGAAGAGCACTGAGGGAGCTGAAAAGCGTGGCAGCCTTTGATGAGGATTTAACGGAGGGAGTCAATATGCTCACGGATATTGACGGACTGTTGAATGATCTCAATCGCTTTTTATCCAATTATGAGGAAGGCTTAGAGTTTGATGAGGAGGAATTTGTCACCTGCGAGACGAGACTGAATCTTTTGAATCATCTGCGAAGCCGCTACGGCAATACCGTACAGGAAATTCTTGCTTATGAACAGAAACAACAGGAAAAAATAGACAGGCTGAAAGACTTTGATGCATACCGTGCAAAATTACAGCAGGAGAAAGAGCAGGTGGAGAGAAAGCTTCTTCAGGCATGTAAGAAAGCATCAGCTCTGAGACAGAAGAGTGCAAAAGAGTTGTCGAAGCAGTTGACGGAAGCGTTGGAGGATCTGAATTTCCAAAATGTGGAATTTGAGGTGAGCGTGCAGCCTGAGGAGTCACAGGTCAACAGCAGAGGCTACGATGAAGTGGAATTCATGATTTCCACGAATCCGGGCGAGCCTGTCAAACCCCTGACCCAGGTTGCCAGCGGCGGTGAATTGTCCCGTATTATGCTGGGCTTAAAGACTGTATTTGCCGGTAAGGACAGTGTGGAAACCTTGATATTCGATGAGATCGACAGCGGTATCAGCGGCAGGACTGCATGGAAGGTTTCGCAGAAAATGGGAAAACTTGCCAGGGATCACCAGATTATCTGTATTACCCATCTACCTCAGATTGCAGCCAATGCAGACACCCACTTCTTAATTGAAAAAAGTGCGGATGGAAATTCCACAAGAACCCGTCTCTTTGAACTTTCCGAGGAGGACAGCATCAGGGAACTTGCCCGCATGCTGGGAGGCGAGGAATTGACGGATGCAGTGTTGGAGAATGCAAGGGAAATTCGAAAACAGGCAAAATCTTCATAGAAAAGTTGTTGCAATTTTATAGTAAATTAAAGAAAACGCCACATACTAAAAGAGACACAAAGGAAGCCTTTGTGTCTCTTTTGTGATTTTAAGGTAAGGATGTGGTATTTTGAAGATAAAAAACAGAATTGGATTTTATGCTTTTTTGATCATGACGGTGTCTGTCCTGACAGCAGCTTTTCTGTGGGCATGCTTGTATATGCGGGGGAAAATTCCGGATACATTACGGATCTTTTCGGGACAGGAGCAGAATCTCACCTTTGATATTCCGGTATCCGGGACTGTTTATAATGCGGATCAAAAGGCGGTTATGGAATTTCCGGTGACGGATCAGGTGACGCTTTTTGCAAAGGAAAGCCAAAGCTATCAGATGCGTCTGAGACTGCTGGGGATCGTACCCATCCGTGATGTGGAGGTGCGGGTTACAGGAGAGAGGACTTTGATTCCCGTGGGAATGCCGGTGGGAATCTATATGAAAGCAAAGTCTGCCATGATCATCGGAGTCGGGGAATTTATCGGAGGGGATGGAATGAAGTATTCGCCTTCCCGTTATCTTCTTCAGGAAGGAGACTACATTTTACAGGTCAACGGGCAGGAAATCAACGGAAAGAAGGAATTAATCAGGCACATTGAGGAGTCAGAGGGAAAACCGATGTCTCTGTTGGTGGAACGGGACGGAGAGCAATTTCCCATGCTGGTGCAGCCAAGAGCAGATGCAAATGGTGTTTATAAGTTGGGAATCTGGATTCGGGACAATGCCCAGGGTGTGGGAACCATGACCTTTATGGAAACAAACGGAAATTTTGGCGCTTTAGGGCACGGAATCAACGATGTGGATACCGGGCTGCTTATGGAACTGCAGTACGGAGAACTCTATTACACGGATATTATCGGAATCCGCAGGGGAAGTGCAGGAGCTCCGGGAGAACTGACAGGGCTGATTTCTTATCAGGACAGTAATCGGATCGGCAGGATTGACGCCAATACCAAGAAAGGGATCTTTGGAAATCTCAACGATGAATTTGTGAGGGAAATGGCATCCTACAGCGAATATCTGCAGGAAATGCCCATAGGAACCAAGCAGGAGATCGAAACGGGAGAAGCAACCATTCTCACCGGTGTGGATGGTTCCATTCAGGAGTATGAGATTGTCATTGATAAAGTGAATTACAATGCGGGTACGGAAAGCCGGGAAATTGAACTCGTGGTGACAGATCCGAAGTTATTGAAAAAGACCGGAGGAATTATACAGGGAATGAGCGGAAGCCCGATTTTGCAGAATGGAAAAATTATCGGGGCAGTGACCCATGTTCTGGTAGGTGATCCGACAAAAGGCTACGGTATTTTTATAGAGGAAATGTTGGAGGAATAACGGTAATGGAGAAATTGCGTTTTTCCTGCGATGCTTGCAGGTTGTCAAAATAGAGGGAAAACTCTTATACTTTATCTATCCGCAAAATAAAATGTAAAAGGGAACAGATAAGGAGGAAATTATGGAGCAGCTTCAGTTGACTGCTACCAAAGATAATGAAAATTTGTACCGGATTTTGGGAGATTTAATGGAGACAGATCGTGAATTTCAGATCATGATCACAGTGCCAGCGGGAAAAACAGGGGAAGTAAAAAAGGGAGAAAAAAGAAGTACGAAGGAAGAAAACAAGGAAAGTCATCACAGAGAAGGCGCTGTGTTTCGCAGTGCCTCGGCGTGCTCCATTGTGGATGTACCGGTAAGGGAGAAACAGGAGCCGGAGGTACATGATCTGGAAAAGGATGTGACGGACATGATTCATGAAATCGGAGTTCCGGCTCATATCAAGGGATATCAGTATTTGCGGGAAGCAATTATGATGTCGGTGACAGATGCGGAGATGCTGGGGGCTATCACGAAGGTTTTATATCCTTCCATCGCCAGAAAATATCAGACCACATCCAGCCGGGTGGAGCGTGCTATCCGGCATGCCATTGAAGTGGCGTGGTCAAGGGGAAGAATGGAGACTCTGGAATCTTTGTTTGGATATACGATCAATGTGGGAAAGGGAAAGCCCACAAATTCGGAATTCATTGCCCTGATTGCGGATAAAATCCGTCTTCAATATCGAAATTAGGCTTTCAATGCACACTCTGATGTTGTATAATCTTGGTAAGATTATCAGCAAACAGTAAGTTGGCGTAAAGAATCAGCAAGGGAGAACGTTCATGAAAAGAATTCTTTTTGCAGCATCAGAGGGTGTACCTTTTATAAAAACCGGTGGTCTGGCGGATGTGGTAGGATCTCTGCCCAAGTGTATTGATAAGAGATATTTTGATGTCAGGGTAATCCTGCCCAAGTATTCCTGTATGAAACAGGAGATGAAGGATAAGCTGAAGTACCGGGCGCATTTTTATATGGATTTTAACTGGAAAAATGTCTATGTGGGAATTCTGGAGGCAGAAGTAGACGGCGTACAGTATTATTTCATTGATAATGAAGATTATTTTACAGACTTTAAGCCTTACGGAGAAAATGCTCTCTGGGAGATCGAAAAGTTTGCTTTTTTCAGCAAGGCGGTATTGTCTGCTTTACCCATGCTGGATTTCCGCCCGGATGTGATCCACTGTCATGACTGGCAGACCGGATTGATTCCCGTATATTTGAACGAACGTTTTCAGGGAAATGAGTTTTTCCGTGGAATCAAGACGGTTATGACGATTCACAATCTGAAATTTCAGGGGAAATGGAACATTAAGGATGTGATGAGTATTACCGGACTGCCGGAGTATTATTTCACCTCCGACAAACTGGAGGCATACAAGGATGCCAATCTCCTTAAGGGAGGTCTGGTCTTTGCCGATGCCATCACAACGGTGAGCAACACATATGCAGAGGAAATTAAGACAGATTTCTACGGAGAGGGCTTAAATGGGCTTCTCTGTGCCAGAAGCGGAGACTTACGGGGAATTGTCAACGGTATTGACTATGACGAATTTAATCCGGATACGGATGCCTATATTACGACCCATTACAATGTTGATAATTTCCGGAAAATGAAAATCAAGAATAAACGGGAACTTCAGGAGGAATTGGGGTTAGATCATAATGATAAGGCAATGCTCATCGGAATTGTCTCCAGACTTACGGATCAGAAGGGCTTTGATCTCATTGCCTATGTGATGGATGAATTGTGTCAGGACGATATACAGCTTGTCATTCTTGGAACAGGAGAGGAACGATACGAGAATATGTTCCGTCATTTCGACTGGAAATATAATGGCAAGGTTTCTGCCAATATTTACTATTCGGAGGCTCTATCCCACAAAATTTATGCATCCTGTGATGCATTCCTGATGCCGTCTCTGTTTGAACCCTGCGGATTAAGCCAGTTGATGAGCCTGCGCTATGGTACGGTTCCCATTGTGAGAGAGACCGGTGGACTGAAAGATACCGTATGGTCCTACAATGAGTTTGAGGGAACCGGTACCGGTTTCAGCTTTACCAATTACAATGCCCATGAAATGCTGGCAGCTATTCGTTATGCGGAGCGAATTTACTACGACCACAAGCGGGATTGGAATAAGATTGTGGAACGTGGCATGAAGGCAGATTTTTCCTGGAACGTATCTGCAAAGAAATACCAGGAAATGTATGACTGGCTTTGTGAGTAAGAAAAAGGCTGAGAGTTTTATATGTCAGAGCAATCCAGAAAAAAAACAAGCGGATTCGTAATCCAGGCCGGAATCTTGGCATTGTCCGGTATTATTGTCAGAATCATAGGGCTCCTTTACAGGAGCCCTTTAACCAGTATTATAGGAGATGAGGGAAACGGATATTACAGCTATGCTTATAATATCTATGCCATTATTCTCCTGATTTCTTCTTATAGTATTCCATCCGCATTATCGAAGGTGCTGGCGCAGCGGCTTACTTTTAAAGAGTACCGGAATGCCCATCGGGTTTTTCAATGTGCCTTGATTTATGTGGTGGTAGTCGGCGGCGGGGCAAGCCTCGTTGCTTTTTTTGCTGCTCCCTATCTGGTGGGAACCAATTCCGTGCGGGTATTGCGGGTGTTTGCCCCTACCATTTTCCTGTCAGGTCTTGTGGGAGTATTGCGCGGGTATTTTCAGGCCTATGGAAGCATGGTGCAGACCTCTATTTCCCAGATTTTAGAGCAGATTATCAATGCCGTAGTTTCTGTGGGAGCAGCCTGGTATCTGATTGCCCATGTGGCAGGTACGGGAGCGGATGATACCACCCGGGCTATCTACGGTGCCATGGGAGGAGCTTTGGGAACCGGAGCAGGGGTAGTGACGGCACTGTTATTCATGCTATGGGTTTATATGCTGAACATGCCGGGGATGAAACGGAGGATTTCCAGGGATTCCAGGGAGGAAGAAAGCCGGAAGGAGATTTTCCGGGTAATTCTGTCCATCGTCACCCCCTTTATTCTCAGTACCTTCATTTATAATCTGTCCACCTCTTTAAACCAGACGATCTATGAACGTTTTTATACCACCGTAAAGAGAATGGCAGAATCGGAGGTGGCAACCTTATATGGTATCTATTCCGGAAAAGCAGTGGTGATCAGCAATATCCCCATTGCCATGGCCTCAGCCATGTGTTCGGCGGTGATTCCTACGGTGGCGGCAAGCTTTGCCAGAGGGGAGAAAAAGGAAACCCGGCGAAATGTAAAGAAAGCGGTCAAGGTAACCATGCTCATTGCCATTCCCTGTGCCGTGGGACTCTGCGTGCTGGCAAAGCCGGTAACCCAGCTTTTATTCTGGCAGAAAAATTCCCTGGATACGGCATCCAATGTGCTGGCGGCGCTGTCCGTTACTGTCATTTTCTACTGCCTGTCCACCCTGACCAACGGAGTCTTACAGGGAATTGGCAAAGTGACCGTACCGGTGATCCATGCGGCTATTGCACTGGTGTTACAGACGGGAACTTTGGCGCTGTTGCTTTACTTTACGGATTTTAATCTTTATGCGCTGGTCATTGCTGCCATTGTATATTCCTTGAGCATGTGTGTGATGAATCAGCTTGCAGTGCGTAAATATCTGAAATACAAGCAGGAGATATTCCGCACCTTCTGGCTGCCTTTTATGTCGGCATCAATTATGGGAGCGGTGGCGTGGCTGGTGTACCAGGGCGTGTCCATGCTGGCAGGGTTTGCATTGGCAGAGGGCAGTTACCTGCGGAATCTCATTGCTGCAGGTGTGGCTATTCTGGTGGCAGTGATTGTCTATGCGTTCTGCGTTATCCGCTTCAAGGCGGTGACCAAGGAGGAGCTGCTGGCAATGCCCAAGGGTACGGCGATTGTCCGGGCAGCACAGAAACTGCATTTACTGTAGGTGGAATCCCGTGGCTGCAGTCCCACTAGGAACTGCTGTAGCATAATTGCGGCGTGAAAACAATAATAGACTCATGAGTTGAAAACTTATGAGTTGATAAATGAAGAAAATCACAGGAGCAATTTCGATGGGAAGAAAACGAATTATTGGAGGTAACATGCCGGAGCTACCTGGTTCGTGTGAACCTATAAAAGTTGAGTTATTGGACTCCTTATATGTTCTTTGGAACCCTGTGAATGGATGAGGCACCTATAAAAGACTGTTCCCAGTAGTTCTTATGGGTCTTTTAGAAGGCATATAAGCGGAAAATGACGATTTTTTCAACAAATTCGACATATAAGGAACGATTTTTGTGATACTTATAGGTAGAGGATGCGCCAGAACTCTCAAAATCAACATATAAGATGCAGCATTTATCATGGTTTATAGGTTTTGAAGGAGAAGAATCCTGGTTTCAATAGTATATTAAAACATGGACATATCTTGATATTGATGATGAAACCGATGAAATATACACAGAGGAAAATTTGTTAGAAGAATGGGTTCAAAGACCAGAAAAGCCTTAAAAACGACCGCCAAGTCCAAAGCAGGTTAAGCCAAAACTTAAAACTGCAATGAGACCTTCAAGAGTCAACATCGGCACCCCTGCTTTGTAACAAAATCCCTACTCCACCACCTGCTGAATCCCGGAGATATCCGTATCAATCACCATAGAGTAGTTCGTGTAATAAACTACAAACCCAGGCTTTGCACCGGCGGGCTTTTTCACATTCTTTTTCTGGAGATAATCTACCTCCACCTTATCCTGCTGCTTTCCCTTGGAATAGAAAGCAGCCAGTCTTGCAGCCTCCTCAAAGGTGCGGTCAGGCAGCTCCTGGTTCTCAGCCTTTACCACCACATGGGAACCGGGCATTTTCTTCGCATGAAACCACCAGTCATTCCCTGTGGCAAGCTTGAAGGTCAGTTCATCGTTCTGGTAGTTGTTTTTCCCTACATAAATATGGAATCCATCGGAACTGATGTAGTGGAAGGGCTTGCTGGTAATCTTGACCTTTTTCGTGCCTCCCTTGCGGCGGATGTAGCCGCTCTCAATCAACTCCTCACGAATTTGAACCAAATCCTCCTCCTGCATGGCGATATCCAGCGCATTACTGATGGATTCCAGATGTTCAATCTCGGCTTTGACTTCCTCAGTCAATGCGGAAAGTGCCTCGTAGGTACGCTTTAATTTGTTGTACTTCTCAAAATAATGCTGGGCGTTCTCGGAGGGAGAGAGGGTTTCGTCCAGGGGAATGGTAATGTCCTCGTTGGTGTAGTAGTTAAAAGCCGTCATGGATTTGGCACCCGGTTCCACACCGTAGCCGTAAGTGTTGATGAGTTCCCCGTAAACTTTAAACTTATCTCGTTTCTCAGTATCCTGCATCTGGCGAATCTGCAAATCATATTTTTTCACATTCCGCTCCAGGGCGGTAGCAACAATCCGGCGCAAATCCGTGGATTTCTGGCGAATCCGGGTAACCGTTGCCCTTTCTTCATAATAATGCTCCAGCACTTTGGAAATGGAATCGTAGGAGGTGCGGCTCTGCTCACTGTACATGGTGAGAGGGTAGGGCGCAAATTCTGCGGGTACTCCATTCTCATAAGCAATGCAGGGAGCAAAGGCATCCTCTTTGATAATAGAAAGAATACCTGTAAAGCCCTGCCACAATGCCTCCAGCTCATCGGCAGAAAGAGAGGTCACCGGGCGGTCACCGTCCACACCGGCGCGGTGGCAGATTTCCTGGGAAGTGGCAGAGGACAAGCCCGTCAGATTGGTGTAAAGTGCTTTGTAGGCTGGCTGTGCCTTGGAAGTCAGCACCTCCATGAAATCCTCGCGGGAAATGGACAGCGGGTCTTTTTTGCCCTGGGTTTCCGGCAGAAAATAAGTCCGTCCCGGCAGAACCTCCCGGACAGAGCTGACAGCGGCACTGACATGTTTGATAGAATCAATAATCAAGCCCTGGTCATTACAGAAAATCAGGTTGCTGTGTTTTCCCATCAATTCCAGAATCAAATCCTTCTGGCACAAATCCCCCATCTCATCCAGATGCTCCATGGTAATATGAAGGCACCGCTCCAGTCCCGGCTGGGTAATCTTCACAATCCGGGCATTTTGCAGATGCTTGCGCAGCAGCATACAGAAACCCGGCGCCGTCATGGGACTGGGTTTGTTTTTGTCTGTGAGATAGACCAAAGGCAGGGAGGCATCCGCAGAAAGCAAAAGCCGGTACTGTCCGGAGCCGGTTTTGATGGTGAGCAAAAGCTCGTCCGTTTCCGGCTGTGCAATTTTATAGACACGCCCGCCCAGCAGGGTGCGATTTAATTCACTTGCCAGGGCAGCGATGGTAATTCCGTCAAAAGCCATAGTTGTAACCTCGTTTTTTATAATTTTATTTAATAAGTATATCGCAAAAAAACAGTTTGCACTACCGAAAAAATGTAACCGAAAAATGAAGTCAGCAACGCCTTGACGGGATGCCATATTTTTTCTATAATATAACGATGGGGAAAATATATACAAAAGAGAAGGTAGCCTATGATTAAGAGCATGACAGGGTTCGGAAGATGTGAAGTGGCGGAAGGAAAGCGTAAATTTACGGTGGAGATCAAGTCCGTAAATCATCGTTATCTGGATGTCAATATGAAGATGCCCAAGAAACTCAATTTTTTTGAATCTGCCATCCGCAACGAACTGAAAACCTACATTCAGCGTGGCAAGGTAGATTTGTTTATCACATTGGAGGATTACAGCGAAAACAATGTCTGCATCAAGTACAATCACGATGTGGCTGCAGAGTACATGAAGTATCTGCAGCAGATGGCGCAGGAGTTTGGGCTGGACAACGATGTCCGTGTCTCCACGCTGTCCCGCTATCCGGAGGTCTTTGATATGGAAGAACAGACCCTGGACGAGGAGGAATTGTGGAAGGAACTGAAAAAAGCCATTGACGGTGCCTGTGAGGGCTTTGTGGAAACCAGAATCAAGGAGGGAGAGAACCTGAAAAATGATCTGGTGGAGAAGTGCAACGGCATGTTAAAGCTGGTGGATTTCATCGAGGAGCGTTCCCCCCAGATTATTGCAGAGTACAAGCAGAAGCTGGAGGACAAGGTCAAAGAACTTCTGGCAGATACCAAAGTGGACGAGAACCGTCTGCTGATGGAGGTTACCATCTTTGCTGATAAAGTGTGTGTGGACGAGGAAATCGTGCGTCTGCGCAGCCACATTGAAAGCACGAAGAATACTTTGTTAGAAGGCGGCAGTGTGGGAAGAAAGCTGGACTTTATCGCTCAGGAGATGAACAGAGAGGCGAACACCATTCTGAGCAAAGCCAGCGACCTGGCGATTTCCGATTGTGCCATTACCCTAAAGACCGAGATTGAAAAAGTAAGGGAGCAGATACAGAACATTGAATAAATTGATTCATATCGGATTTGGCAACATTGTAAATACCGGTAAAATCATTGCCATTGTCAGCCCGGACTCGGCACCGATTAAGCGTCTGGTGCAGAATGCCAAGGAATCCGGCATGGCGATTGATGCGACACAGGGACGCAAGACCAAAGCGGTACTTGTGATGGAAAATAACCAGCTTGTGCTCTCAGCATTACTTCCTGAGACGATAGCCAGCAGAGCACAGGTGATGGACAGCGGAGAGGATGAAGATGCATAAGGGCAGTCTGATTGTGGTATCCGGTTTCTCCGGAGCAGGAAAAGGAACCATCATGAAAAAACTGGTCAGTGAAACGGAGGATTTTGCACTTTCCATTTCCATGACCACCAGAGCTCCCAGAGAGGGAGAACAGCACGGAAAAGAATACTATTTCGTGACCAAAGAAGTTTTTGAGGAAACCATTGCCAATGACGGTCTGGTAGAGTATGCCTGCTATTGCGGCAACTACTACGGCACACCGAAATCCTATGTGGATGAGATGCTTTCCGCAGGCAAAAATGTCCTGTTGGAAATCGAAATGCAGGGAGCAATGAAAATTAAAGAGAGATTCCCGGAGGCAGTGTTACTGTTTGTAATGCCCCCCAGCGCCAAGGTGCTTTATGAGAGACTGGTGGGACGGGGCACAGAGACGAAGGAAGTCATCGACAAGCGGATGGCGAGAGCCGTGGAGGAATCCCAGGGAATTGAGCAGTACGATTATATTGTTGTGAATGACGATCTGGACACCTGCGTGGAGGAAGTGAAGGCCATTGTCGCTGCCTCTGCCAATGCAGCAGTCCGGAATCGTGAGTTTATAGAATTGGTACGAGGAGAATTATCCTCACTTGTGAAAGGAGAGAACTAATGTTACATCCATCTTATTCAGACCTGATGAAGGTAGTTAACAGCGCAGTAGAGGAAGGTGAAGAGCCGGTAGTAAGCAGCCGTTATTCCATCGTTATGGCGACTTCCAAAAGAGCAAGACAGCTGATTGCAGGGGATGCCCCCATGATTTCCGGTGCAAAGGGTAAAAAACCCCTTTCCATCGCAGTGGAGGAGTTAAACCAGGGCAAAATTAAAATTCTGAACGATGAGGAGCCCGCAGAGGAGACACAGGAACAGTAAAAGTCAGGAGTCCGGGAAAACCGGGCTCTTTGTGTTAGAAAGAAACTATTATGAAAGTATTGTTTATATCACTTGGCTGTGACAAAAATCTGGTAGATACCGAGAAAATGCTGGGACAGCTTTTGGAACATGGTCACAGCTTTACGGACTCGGAGGAGGACGCGGACGCAGTGGTGGTAAATAGCTGCTGTTTCATCGGGGATGCCAAAGAGGAAAGCATCCAGAACATTCTGGAGATGGCGGAACTGAAAAAGTCCGGTCAGATGAAAGCATTGCTGGTATGCGGCTGTCTGGCACAGCGCTACCGGGAGGAAATCCAGAAGGAAATCCCGGAAGTGGACGAGGTGCTGGGAACCATGGCAACGGACAAAATTGTGGAGGCGCTGGAACAGGCGGTAGCGGGAAACACCGGCTGCTATCTGGGGGCACTGGACACCCTGCCCCTGGCGGAGGGCAGACGGGTAGTGACCACCGGTGGTCATTATGCTTATCTGAAAATTGCCGAAGGCTGTGACAAGCACTGTACTTATTGCATTATCCCCAAGGTGCGTGGCGACTACCGCAGCATCCCCATGGAAAAGCTGGTGGACGAGGCACAGAAACTGGCAGAGAACGGTGTGAAGGAGCTGATTCTGGTAGCCCAGGAGACCACCCTTTACGGCACCGACCTCTATGGAAGAAAAGCCCTGCCGGAGCTGTTACAAAAGCTGGAATCCATTCCGGGACTGGTGTGGATTCGGATTCTGTACTGCTACCCGGAGGAAATCAACGAAGAACTGGTGAAAGCCATCCGGGATTCCTCCAAGGTATGTCATTATCTGGATATTCCCATCCAGCATGCCTCGGACAACATACTGCACCGCATGGGACGGAAAACCAGCGAGGAACAGCTTCGTCAGACGATTGGCTATCTTCGGAAAGAAATCCCGGACATTGCACTCCGTACCACATTAATC
>ERZ1026844.147-NODE-147-length-57304-cov-15.194274_pt1 | contig 57304 bp, 52 predicted proteins | sample MGYA00380152_ERZ1026844 | MGnify/ENA primary metagenome ERZ1026844 (study PRJEB33269, sample SAMEA4719788) | human gut metagenome | biome: human-associated habitat; feature: organic feature; material: feces | place: Cameroon | collected 2013-10 ... | reverse complement strand
TATAGAACGGCACCGTTGCTTCCGGATAGCCGATGATGTAGGCGATATAGAGCGTATCGCCAGCATCGGCCTCGCGCCAGAACGCATCTTCACCGATGCTTTTCAGAACCGTTTCGCCATAGTACATGGTGATCGTGTTCAGATTGTCGCAGCCATAAAAGGCGTGGTTGCCAATGACCGGGGCCAGCGGCAATTCGGCGGTGGTCAACGCCGTGCATCCCTCAAACCAATATGCCAGATCTGAGATTGTCAAGGTGCTCATATCGTCGTACCAGACTTCCGTGATTTGTTCCCGATATTCCGCCCACGGCTGGTCATCTGCGCTTTGGAATACGGGCGCTTCGCCGCTGCCGGAAATGGTCAGCCATCCGTTGCCGTTCAGCTCCCAGCGGATACCGCTGTTCTGAATCGTGCCGCTGGCGACAACATCATCCGCCGCAAATGCCGAAATGCTCAGGGAGAGCATCATACAGAGAACAAGCAAAAGCGCTGTAATTTTTCTGAATTTCATAGCTTAACCCTCCATAACGGCAGCAATCGTAAACACGACAGTTGCCGCGGCAACGTTGGTGACAGCCTCGCTTGCAGACACCTTTGCGCGGTAGCGGATGGCAAGCGACTTTTCCGCAGGGATTGCAGGAAAGGCGTTTTCTGCCAGCGTCAAAGCGCCCGCGCCTTTGGTGACGCAGCCGTTGATGCTGAGCGCAATGCTGTTTTTACTCGCAGAGAAATCTTCATAGTTGCCGATCTCGAACGTACCGGGTTGAACGTCCACCTTTGTCACGCGGATTGCACCGTTTTTGCCGGTATTGGTAATCGCGGCGTTATTGGCGGTGACTACATAGCCGTCAACAAGAGAAACCGGCAGCGCGGCGGGAACCGTACACGAAATCGGCGCGACGGTGTTCACAACGGTCAAGGTGATGGGAACGCGCGCCTCAGTAGTTTCGGCAGCCGATGCCGGAATGGGAAATGCAAAAATGAGCGCCAGCGCCAGAAGCAGCGCCGCAGCCTTTTTAACATTGTTCATCAGCGCACCTCCTTGGACCAGAGATACGCGACATGGAGTGTCAATTCCGTGTTCAGTGTGCCGATTTCCTTGCCGTCACGGAACGCAGTCACAATGACCGTACAATCCACATTGCCGAACTCTGGCGTTTCCAGAAGCGTCAGACTTGAAATGCTCTTGCCTGCGGCAAGCTCAAAAGTATCTGCAATCAGAGTATTGTCCTTGTTGCGGCGAATCTCGATTTTGTAAGTGTCACCTTTGCTGTTATTCGTAAACTCGGCTTTCACGCTGGATTCTCCGACCAGAGCATATAGATGAGCAGGAGCAGTAAGAGCAATCTGGCTGTCCGCGACAATCGCGTTGAGTTGCTTTTGGGCTTCGCGCAGTCCGCTGACATCGTAAAAGATGATCTCAGTCTCTTTGTTCTGCTTTGCGCGCTCGGTGATTCTGGTTTTGATCGTGTCAATCACGGCGAGGGTGGAATCTCTGTCATAAATGACTTTGACCGCATCGTCTACGCGGGCTACGACAACAGCGGGCATATTCGTCCCAGCGTTGCAGTACACGGCTTTTGTACCGCCGCCCCAGACAAGCAATCTGCCCTCGACGGTCACGTTGTCCAGCACGATTTTGCCGTCCGCTGCGCCGCAGCCGATGATGAGGTCGCCGTCCACGGTCATGTTCTGGAGCGTCACTTCGTCGGTGCGAATCAGGACGCTGCCCTTAATGTTCTTGTCATAAGTGCCCTTGGACACGATGTAAGTGCCGATGATGTTATGGAAAATCTGCGCAAATTCCGCACGCGTGATGTTGTCCAGCGGCTCCAGACCTTTGGTTCTGCCGTGGATGTAATCTGCGCCGACCATTGCGCGGACGTATGGCAGCGCCCAATTAGAAATCTCGCTGCGGTCGGAGAATGCGGACAGGTCCGTTTTCGCGTATGCGTCATAGTCCAACTCCAGCGCACGGGCCACAACGGTCATTGCTTCCTGCCGCGTGATGGGCGCATCCGGGGCCATTGCCGTGTTCGATCTGCCGTTGTATGTTCCCATTTGCACCGCCATGGCCACATCTTCAAAATACCATTTGTCTTTGGAAACGTCCTTGTACTTGGAAATGTCGGCTTTCACGTAGCAGCCGAACGAGCGGTTGATGATCGCCGCCATCTCCGCACGAGTCATATCGCCGTTTGGGTCGATGATGGTCGCGCTCTTGCCATACAGCAAGCCGTTGTCCACGGCGGCGCTGACCGCTTCTGCGTACCATGCGGATTTATCGAAATCGCGGAAATCTGTGGCTTTGCGGTTGACCGTGTTTGCCGCCGACGCGCTGACGGCCAAGGAAAGGCACGATGCAACGGCGAGAATCATTGCGAGGATTCGTTTGTGTTTCATTTGACGTCCTCCATTTCATAAGGTAAGGGGAACGCTTGCGCGTTCCCCTTTGCAATAGCGAATAGATCAGACTGCATCCCAAGCGATAATGAACAGCACGGAAGCAATCGCTGTGTTGGTAACTGCTTCCGAAACCGGGGTCACGATAGCATCGTAGGAGATTGCGACCGTATTGGCGCTGGTATCACCCGCACCGCTCATGTAGCAACCCTCAATGGCGTCGGTCAGAAGCGTCTGCTTGCTGGCGTTCTTGCCATCGGTGATCTGTGCAGCGCCATTGCCGAGGGAGATGGAGAAGCCAAACTTATTGCTGTTGACCTTTTCGTGCGCCAGAGATGCCTTGTTGCCGAACGCAGCCAGCGACCAGCCCTGCGCGGCTTCGATGCTCACGGAATTGACCTTGACAGCGCCGAACGAGTTGTTGACGATCTTCGCGTCGGTCGCAGTAGAAACTGTTCCATCCGTGCCAACAGCGATGGGCAGAACGGTCGGGACGGTAACGCTCATCTTGGTAGCCGCAGGATCGCCGCCGATACTGCCGTCAGCAGTGCTGGACAGGGTAACAGACGAAGTGCCAGTGCCGCCAGAAGCGTCCACGGTGTTGGCAGCGGAAGCGGAAATAGCAAGAGAAGCGATCATGCAGACCGCGAGGATGAGGGATACGATTTTCTTAGTGTTCTTCATTGTAATAACTCCTTTGATTAAAATTAGTGTTGTATTGTGATTGTGATGATAGCCCCAGCCGTTCCGATAATATCGCCGGTTTCGGGGTCCAAGTTGTGAAAATACGCGGTACATTCGTATGTACCAGCGGGGAGAAGAACATCCAGCTTCGCGCGTTCGATTTTGCTGCCGACGGCGATAGCGCCGGATTCGTAAATCTGTTCGCCCGTGTCATTGCGGACAATCTGGACCTTTTGTGGATAATTATTGATGCTCTCGTTTACGAGCATCAAGTTTCCCTCCGAAGAACCGTCCTCAAAGATTGGGGCAGTGTTGGCCGAAATGTTAATCATGCCCTCGGCTACTTTTTCATTCAAACGCGCTTCAACCTCCTCCGGCGAAAGGTTATCCCAACCGCCCTCAGTGGCGGAAGAATCATAAACGATTCCGGCTTTGGCGCGGGCTTCTTCCTTTGTCATGGGAGAGCGGAGCGTAACGATGATGAAAATGATCGCGCCGATGGCAACGGCGGCGAGAACGCCAGCGCCGATCCAGCCGGCGGTGCGCGAGTTGGATTTGTGTTTGGGATGATAGTTCATGTGAACCTCCATAAATTTAGATTGTCAGGGCGGCACCACCAGACGGTGCAGTAATGCTCTGTGGCGCATATCAGTGTTCGGGCGATTTGATCGCGTCCTTTGCGGCCTGCCGTTTTGCCTGACGCTTATAGGCTTCCTCCCGGATTTTCAGTGCATCGAAAACTACGCGCTTGACTTCTGCGACACTCGGCATTTCGCCAGGAAAGAAGTCCTTCAGTTCCGCGCCGGTAAATGTGATCTTCAATTCCGGGGCTTTCTTCGGCTTGATAATGGACGTGATCTTGTTCTCATCGACCTTATGTGCGGGGGCCAGAGAGGGCAGGTTTTTCTGCATCGTGTCCGCATGGCGGCTGGCCTCCTTTAGTGCGGTGGCCTGCGCCATGGAGGGAACGATCTGCTCTTTCTTCATAACGTCAACGACCTTTGTTTGCTCATCCGGTTTCAGATAGGCAAGTTCGACCGCCGTGTTGAATGGCAGCTTTTTATCGTCCACCTGCTGTTTCAGTTCTGGAACAAGGTCATTGATTTTGACAAGCCGGTTGACCTGATTGCGGCTGATACCCATATCCTCCGCAACGATCTGGTCGGTGCGCTTCTTCGGTTCCGGGCTTGTAAGCTGCTCCATTTTGCTGCGCCGTCCGGCTTTTCGTGCAAGGGCTTCCATCTTCATTTTCGCGGCGCGGGCAAGCTCGGACGTTGGAATGTCCATGCGGTGCAGATTGCCGTCAACGACTTCAACACGCGCAGTATCGTCGTCCACCTGCGCGATAATGACCGGCACAGGATAATTCAGGCGGCTTGCAATGTCGTGGCGGCGGTGGCCGGAGATCAGTTCAAGACCGCCTTTTTCACGCGGCCTTGCTTTGACCGGCTCATTGATGCCGTTGTCGCGGATAGATTCGTACAGTTCGATGTAGTCCTTGACCTCGCGGTTGACCGAAAACGGATGATCGAGGAACTGATAGAAATAGGCCGGATGCAGGCGCATTGAAAAGCCTTCGCCCTCCTTCGGAATAGGCAGACTGTTCAGTGCTTTTTCATCCGGGTAATCCAGACGGTCCTCGAAAATCTGCGTCACGCGCACACCCTTCTGCTCACCAAGACCTTTCGGCGGGTCTGCGGCTTTCGGCGGCGTGATGGGGTCATGCAGCTTTCCGCCCAGCATAATTTTTGCGGACGGTTCTGTTTTCTGCGCAGGCGGCGGCACTGGCTTATTCAGCGGCGGCTTTTTCTCGTCGGCAGCCTTTGCGGGCGGCTTGACTGCTGCGCCGGACTTTTCTGCACCGCTCACAGGAACGGTATCATTGCCGCTGACCTTGCCGGAAATATCCGTTGTTGCGTCCGGCTTTCTCGCTTCGGTCGCTGCTGGCGGGATGGCCGCGCCGTTTTTTCCTTCTGGCTTTTTGGGACCATTTTCAGGGATGACCTTTGCAGCAGTTTTCTCCAGCGGCTTGGTTGTCATATCGGGCTTTTCTGCGCCGCTCACAGAAGCGGTGTCCTTGCTACTGACCTTGCCGGGGATATTCGCTGGTGCATCCGGCTTTTTCGCTTCGGTCGCTGCTGGTGGGATGGCCGCGTCGGTTTTTCCGTCTGGCTTTTTGGATCTATCTTCAGGAATGACCTTTGCAGCAGTTTTCTCCAGCGGCTTGGCTGCCGCGCCGGGCTTTTCTGCGTTGCTCACAGGAGCGGTATCCTTGCCGCCAATCTTGCCGGGGGTATTCGCTGGCGTGGCCGGCTTTTTCGCTTCGGCGGGTGCGGGCGGTGACTTGACCGACGCTTCGGGCTTTTTCACATCACCTGTCGGAACAGTGTCCTTGCGGCTGTCCTTGCCGGACGCATCTGCTTTTTTGACTTCTGCGGGCGGCAGTGTGCCGGACTTATCCTCCGGTTTTTGGGGTTCAGCCGCAGAAGCGGGCTTTATGCCGTCGTTTTTATCCGGCGGTTTCTCTGTTTTGGGCGGTGCGTTTGGCAGCTTTGCAGCGTCAGGTTTCTTTTCCGGCGCTGGCTGTTTGCTAAGGGTTGCTTTTTCTTCGGGCATTGTATTCCTCCTTCATCGAAAAAATGGGTATAAAAAATGCGCCCCAAGTTGGGACGCAAAAACAACGCGCAGATTTACCGGCCGCAATCCGCTCGGACGGCGGCGCGATAGTAAGAATCTATTGTGGTCGGCGCCTGATACAAAGCGGCAAGCAGATATGCGCGGATGTTACGAATGGGTGTGCTGGTTCTCTGCATACAGTCCAGCACATAGGTGATATGGAAACGGTCAAGCTGGCCAAGCCGTTCTCGAACGGCAGCAATGGGAATTTCCTCGCCACCGATACGAACGCTGGGCTTTGCCGTGCAGAGCGTATCAGTCAGCAGCTCGATGATGGATTTGACGGATTCTTCGTTGTACTCTGTGACCAGAATATCATAGTCCAATATATCGCGGAGACGCTTTCTGCAATCGAATCGGTCGTATCCATCTGGCGGCGCTTGCGCCGGATAGATAGATGGATCAGGATAGCTAAACTCAGGATAGATATTATCTAAATAACTTGCTTCCCGTTTTGGGAAGTCTTGACTTCCCAAAAGCGGAAGGCTGGAAGTTTGATTTTGGGAAGTCTGAATTTCCGAATCCGGGAAGTCTGAAATAGGCGCAGAAAGGGGAGCTTCTGGCACATCGGTCGTGGTGAATTTTTTGACGTAAATCTTTGCCGGACGGCCTTGCCCCTGCTTCACGCGCTCGATCAGGCCAAAACCATCTTTTCCGGTATCCAGCTCGGCCAACAGTCGGACCGCTTTGTTGTGTCCGCACATGAGGTCAGTCTGAATCTCGTCGAGTGTGTAATAGATGTAAACGCGCCCCAGCTCATCATACCAGCCGTGTTTGGCAGATAACCCCATGCGGTCAAGCATCAGGCCGTAGAGCAGCTTTGCTTCGACGGAGAGTGTCTTGAACTTCTTGCTGCGCACCAACAATCTGGGAATCCGGAAGTAACTGAACTGCTCAGATTCTTCGCCGTAAAAGTAGGAAAAATTGACTTGCGATTGCATAAAAATCACCTCGACATGCGGAATTTGAACAATAGAAAAAGGACATTTATGTTTTGCATAAATGTCCTTTAATTTGCTTCTTTACAAATCAGGTATTCAATAATTACAAACAGCAAAATACAACTCTAAAGCATAAATAATTGGTTTTGATTTTTAGTGCGTACTTTGCGTGGATTTTTGCTTTGCTTGGTCATCTGCGTTGCCGATACCTTCTGTATCTGGAATGACATAGTAATAATTTTGCGTTAAATTAAATAAAGCACTTGGCAGGCAACTGCCTTGGCTGTTTTCGTCTTGAAAACTGCAACAACCATCGTATATTATTCTTGAAATATACATTAGAAATGCCTCCAACCCTCATAATATATACTATTACCGATGGACGTGCGAACTGTACCATCCATATTGATTTCTTCCTTAGCTAGCATTCCCTCTGAAATAAATGCATCCTGTCCATAAGCGACACTCTCAATGAGACAGCGTTTGAAAAGGTAATTAACTTGAGTGTTTGCACCGATTACTTTTACAGGATCGTATGCATTTTTAAACTCAAGCTCATTAGCAACATCGACAAACCAAGCCTTCAATTCATTATATGTATCCTGAGAAGGACTTTCTACACATAATCCCAAGCTCCTAGCTTCTGTACGATTTATAGTATAATCATGGCTGCCCGAATCGCTGCAAAGAAAAGATACGATTTTTTTGATAGCTTTTTTGTCGCAGGTGTGCATTCGGAGCAGTTTCTCGGCTAGCATTTGTATTTGCTTTTGGGTTCGATAGACATCCCCCAACACTAATGGATGGATATACTCTGACAGTTTAACATATGCGGCAGATAATGCTGTGACGCTTTTAGCACCAAACTCTTCCCTTAACAGAGAAAAGTAACCTTTCACTGACTCAACGCTAATGGAAAGTCGCTGAGGGGGATTTGTGTTAGGAATGACAGGACTCATTGCTCGTGTAATACTCGGATCGATAGGCCCCAGCGTTGCCTGTTTTGTCATAATAATTGAATTTGCACCTAATGCCATGAGAGTTCCAGAACTTCGACATTTATTTGGAATAATGATCTCTAGTTCATTACAAAACTCTCTAAAAAGATTGATGATATTCCATGCAGCCAGTGTATTGCCACCGCATGTATAAAGGACTAATGAAATTTTATCAACTTTTCCGATAGCATCAAGGTGTTCAAGAAATATATCGGGAGTATCAGCTCCAATTTGGGCTTCCAGCCCAGGCCTATCACCTGTAACATATGCAATTACTTTGGAATTTCGTTCATGCTCGATTCGCTCATAAAATCTCTTTCTATCTAAATACATATACTTACCCCCTATTTAATTTTTGTGAACAGCAGAAATGAACGAAAATACTCTCAAATAATATTATATATAGGTGCTATAGCCATTTCAAGTAAAGATTTCAAATGATTTCGCAACAGTGAGAATAAACCAACGGAAGTTGTCCATTTATTTTCCACAATCGATAAGAATGTTAGATATGAATAGATACATAGCTCATTTGCCCGGCGTTTGCGTTGCATCCTCAAAACCGTAGCCGAAATACAAAAGACACTTTTCCTTGCTGTGGGGCAGCCGAAAAGTGTCTTTGTATGAAAAGGACATATCACTAGATTTTCTCGATATTCTTATATTTTCTGCTATTTTCTAAGAATTTTGGGGGCATATATCTGAACCATTCGGGAGAGCGTTCGGTTCGCATCCGAGAGGTCGAGAGTTCGAGTCTCTTCAGGTCCACCATTGTCGTCGTGAACTGGACAGGTTCACGACGGCTTTTTTATTGACAGCTGCACCTTTGCGGCTATATGGCACGATCAAAAAGACGCAGGAATCAAATTCCTGCGTCTTTTTTGCATGTATTGATGGGGGTTTTCCTCAATGCCCGGCCCGGCTGGGGATCGTCTGAAGCTCGAAGCGGTAGGTCTGCCCGGCGTCCGGGTATTTTTCGCGGTCGACCGGGCTCAGGAACATATCCAGCGGCCGGACCCAGAGGCCGCCGTCGCCGTAAAGCTTGCGGTAGATCACGCAGGGCTCGTTCGTCTCGGAATCACGGGCAAGCGCCTCCACCAGATAATAATCCCCCTTGAAATGGCGGTAGACCTGCCCCAGCTGTACGTCACGCATGGAAAGCCTCCTTGTACTTTGATGCACCCATCATACCCGGGCGGCGGCCGCGTGTCAAGAAAAAGAGAGCTTGCCAAACGGGGGAAACTGTGCTATGCTGTCAAAACGCGTGTGCGCCGCTCGTTTACAAACTGTTTACAAATCGGCTGCAACCGCAACGGCGGCGCTGCGTCTGTAAAGACAGCGCGGATGACCGCGCAGAACATTTTCCAGGAGGATCTTACGTATGAAAAAATGGATCGCAATGCTGCTTGCCGTGATGACGGCAGTTTCTCTGACGGCCTGCGCCGCGAAAAGCGGCGGACAGGAGACGGCGTCTGACATTCCGGACGCGCTGACGATTCTGGATACTGTCTGGGCAAGCTATTCCGAAGACGAAAAATTCCCGGCTGCGGGCGGCGATTATTCCGAAGAAAACATGACTGACGGCAAGCCCGGCAAGGTCTCGCTCGAGAAGCCGTCGGAGATCGAATATCTGCTGACGCTCCCGGCCTCCGTGATTGAGGAAGCGGATGACGCAGCCTCGCTGTTCCACATGATGAACGGCAACACGTTCACCTGCGGCGTTCTGCATCTGAAGGATGCCGGCCAGCTGGACGCGGCAGCCGGAGAGGTCAAGACCTATGTGATGAACACGCAATGGATGTGCGGCTTCCCGGACAAGCTGGTCGTCGCCAGCCTGGACGGCTATCTGATCTCCGTCTTCGGCGCAGAGGATCTGGTCGATACCTTCCGCGACAAGCTGCAGACTGCCTATCCCGGCACGCAGATCGTCTCTGACGACCCGATCGCATAACAACTTTGAAGTAAGGGGCTGCCATGCTGTTTTCAAGCGTTCCGTTTCTGTTTTATTTTCTGCCGTGCGTTCTGCTCGTCTATTTTCTGGTGCCGGGAACGCTGAAAAACGGTGTGCTGCTGCTCGCCAGCCTGTTGTTTTACGGCTGGGGCGAGCCGCGGTATCTGCTCGTGATGCTTGCGGCGATCGCGCAGGGCTATGTCTTCGGCCTGCTGATCGAAAAAAGCCGCGGAAAGCGGCGGGCCGGGCTTTATCTGGCGCTGTCGGTGCTGCTGAGTCTGGGGACGCTGGCGTATTTCAAGTACGCCGATTTTATGATCCGGAATCTCAACGCGCTGACGGGCCTGTCTGTCCCGCTGCTTTCGCTCGCGCTGCCGGTCGGCATCAGCTTCTATACCTTCCAGATCCTGAGCTATACCGTCGACGTGTACCGCGGGACGGTCCCGGCACAACGGAACCTGATCGATCTGGCAGCGTATATCGCCATGTTCCCGCAGCTCATCGCCGGACCGATCGTCCGCTATTCCGATATCGCGCCGGAGCTGCGCAGCCGTACCCACACGCTTTCGGACGCGGCGGCCGGGACGCGGCGCTTCGTGCTGGGGCTGGCAAAGAAGATCCTGTTTGCCAATCTGCTTGGCGAGCTGGTGTCCGGCTTCCGCGCCTCGCAGGAGCAGTCAGTGCTGTATTTCTGGCTGGGCGCGGCCGCGTTCACGCTGCAGATCTATTACGATTTTTCCGGCTACAGCGATATGGCCATCGGTCTCGGCCTCATCCTCGGCTTTCACTTTCCGGAAAACTTCCGCTATCCCTACTGTGCTGGCAGCATCACGGAATTCTGGCGGCGGTGGCATATTTCCCTTGGCAGCTGGTTCCGGGATTATCTCTATATCCCGCTGGGCGGCAACCGGAAGGGGAAGGGACGGCAGCTGCTGAACATCCTTCTCGTCTGGCTGGCGACCGGCCTGTGGCACGGGGCGGACTGGACGTTCGTTCTGTGGGGACTTCTGTATGCGGCGCTGCTGACGGCAGAAAAGCTGTTTTTGCTGCGCGGGCTGAAAAAGCTCCGCGTGCTCAACCACATCTATGTGCTGCTGTTCGTCACGCTCGGCTTCGTGCTCTTTGACGCGGACAGCGTCCGCAGCGCGGCCGCGTCTGTCTGCGCGATGTTCGGCGGCGGAGGACTGCCGCTCGTCGGGCAGGAGAGCCTGTACGCGCTCAGAAGCGGCGCGGTGCTGCTCCTGAGCGCCGCGGTCGGCGCGACGCCGCTGCCGCGGCGGCTGATCACAGCCGTGCAGCAGAAACAGGCCGGACGGGCAGTGCTCGCCGTGCTGGAGCCGGTGGGTCTCTGCCTGCTGCTGGCCGTGTGTACGGCGTTTCTGGTCGACGGCTCGTTCAATCCGTTCCTGTATTTCCGGTTTTAGGAGGGCCCGAGATGGAAAAACGAAAAAACCTCGCCGTCGTCTGCCTGACGGCGGCCTTCCTGCTCGGGTTTCTGATCTGGGGGCTTTGCAAGCCGGATGACGCCGTCTCCGTCAGCGAACGGCGGAAGCTCGCGCAGAAGCCGGCGCTGACGCTCTCGTCGGTCCTGCGCGGCGAGTTCATGACGAAATTTGAGACCTACACGCTCGACCAGTTCCCGCTGCGGGACAGCTTCCGGCGGCTCAAGGCCGTGACGCTCCTGGACGTGCTGCAGGAAAAAGACAATAACGGCATCTACCTGGCCGACGGCTATGCGGCGAAGCTCGACCCGTCCATCGACGAAGCCTCCGTGCAGCACGCAGCCGACCGGTTCCAGCTCGTCTATGACCGCTATCTGGCCGGGACCGATGCGAAGGTCTTTGCGGCCGTCATCCCGGATAAAAACGCCTTCCTGGCCCGGCAGAACGGCTATCCGGCCTATGATCCGGCAGAGCTTTCCGCGCTGCTGGCACAGAGCATGCCGTATGCGTCCATGATCGACCTGACCCCTGCGCTGTCGCTGGACAGCTATTACCATACCGACCTGCACTGGCGGCAGGAGGCGCTGCTGCCGGTCGCCCGGACGCTGGCCAAAGCCCTCGGCGTGACGCTGACGGAGGACTATGAGACCATAACGGCCGATCAGCCATTCTACGGCGTCTACTGCGGGCAGTCGGCACTGCCGCTGGAGCCGGAGCCGCTGCGGTATCTGACGAACGACACGCTGCGCGGCTGCACGGTCTATGACTATGAGACCGGCAGCGAGCTGCCCGTCTACGATCTGCAGCAGCTGGCAGGGGAGGACGCGTATGCGGTCTTCCTCTCCGGCTCCAAAGCGCTCCTGACCATCACGAACCCGGCAGCAAAGACGGACCGGGAACTCGTCGTCTTCCGCGACTCGTTTGCCAGCAGTCTCACACCGCTGCTTGCAGGGGCCTATGCAAAGATCACGCTCGTGGATATCCGCTACCTCCAGCCCGAGCGCCTCGGCACCTGGCTGACCTTCGATACCCAGGACGTCCTCTTCCTCTACAGTGCCCCCGTCCTCAACAGCAGCGAGACCATCCGCTAAAACAAAACAAGGGCCGCCCATCCTGGGCGGCTCCTGCTGTATATGGAAAAGATCTGCTCTCGAGCGAACAATTGAGGATCGTCAAGTCAGATGCCGAGGAGGCGTTTGGCGTTGCCGCCGAGGATGGCGGCTTTTTCTTCGCCGGAGAGGGGCAGACAGCGGATGTGCTGCAGATCGTTCTGCGGGCTTCCCCAGGGGCAGTCGGTGCCGAACAGGATCCGCTCCGCGCCGAAGGCCCGGACAAGGGAAACAAAGGCCTCGTCGGAAAGCATCTGCCGGTCCAGCGGCAGCGCTTCGTCCCGCGGGGTGAGCGAGCCGAGGGAAAAGGCCGTGTCGAGCAGGGCAGACGTATCCGCCAGCAGCTCCGGCACCTGCTCCCAGCAGCGCCAGCCGCCCATGTGCGCCAGCACGAGCTTCACCGGACCGACCTGCCGCAGCGCGCTGCGCGCCTTTTCCGGCGTGCAGCAGGCGCAGCCGGGAAAGCCGATGTCATAGCCTGCGTGCGTGACCACGATGAGACCGAGCGTACCGGCGCGCTCAAGAATGCGCAGGTATTTGGGGTCGTCCAAATCGGTCTGCTGATAGGCTGGGTGGATCTTGACGCCGCGCATATTGGCCGCGGCGAGGCGGTCGAGCTCCTGCTTCCAGTCTTCGTAATCCGGATGGATGCAGCCGAAGGAGAACATATTTGTGACGAACGCGTGCTTGTTGTGCGCGGCGGCATAGTCGTTGATGTGATGGACCTGTTCCGGCTTTGTAGCGACGGGGAGGATGATCGAACGGTCGACGCCCGCGGCGCGTTCGGCCAGCAGAAGCCCCGCGGCGGTGCCGCAGGTGTAAGCGGTGATGTTCGCCTGCCGGGAAAGACGGTCGATCGCGGCGTCTGCGATCGGATCCGGGAAGGTATGGGTATGGAAATCAATGATCATGCGGGCCTCATTCCTCAGCTGCGGCCGGGGCCGTTGGTGTGCCACTGGAAGCGGGATTCCGTGCCGTGCAGCAGCCGGCCGATGTTGGAGCGGTGCGCCCAGATGACCAGCGCCGCGATGGCGAGCGAGAGGGCAAAGACCGTCCAGTTGCCGCGGAAAAAGAGCAGCGTCGTGACCGGGAAGCTGAACGCACCCGTCACAGAGCCGAGCGAGACATATCTCGTCGTCAGCCAGAGCAGCAGAAACAGCCCCCAGCCGACAGCGGCGATGCGCCAGTCGAGCAGCAGCAAAAGCGTGCCGCTGCAGAGAATGCCCTTGCCGCCCTTGAATGAATAAAAGGCAGGAAAGATGTGCCCGATCACGCAGAAGAGCGCGGAAAAGTACTCGCCCTCCAGCCGCAGCCCCAGATATTCGCCGAAGACGATCGAGCCGAGCTTGACCGCGACGAACGCCTTGAGCATGTCGATCAGAATGACGCAGACGGCAAACTTGCCGCCGTACACCCGGTAGAAGTTGGTCAGCCCCGCGTTATGGCTGCCGTGTTTGCGGATATCGTCGTGGTAGAACAGAAACGAGGTAATGATCGCGCCGTTGCAGCAGCCAGCCAGGTACGAGCCGGCGGCCACGCAGACCATCAGCGCGACGGCAGCAGAGGTCAGTTCGTGCATAAATATCCTCCAAATTGATCAGATACCGGTATTCTACCGGATAAACCACGCCGATGCAAGCGGAAAATGGGGAAATCAGTCAGGATCGGGAAAATGTACGAACAAGGGCCGCTGCCATGGCAGCGGCCCGATCAGAATGAACAGATTATTATACCGGGACAGTAAAGTTGACGGCGATGGCTGTGCCGCGGCCGGGGTCGCTCTTGAGCTCGAGCTTTGCGCCGTGGTACTGCGCAGCGTGCTTCACGATGGACAGGCCGAGACCCGTGCCGCCGACTTCCTTGGAGTGGCTCTTGTCGACGCGGTAGAAGCGCTCGAAGACGCGGCTCTGGTCGGCATACGGGATGCCGATGCCGGTATCCACGACGGAGAGCGTGACGGTCTGGCCATTCTGCCAGACGGAAACGGTGACGCTGCCGCCGGAAATGTTATACTTGATCGCGTTGTCGCAGAGGTTGTAGACCATCTCCTGCAGCAGCTGCTCAACACCTTCGATCACGGCGTGCTGGCCGGATAGAGTCAGCGTGATATCCTGTTTCTGCGCGACCGGCCGCAGGCTCTCGATCACCTGGCCGGACAGCGTGTACAGGTCGACCGGCGATTTGGAGAAGTTCGCCGTGCCCTCATCCAGCCGCGACAGCTGGATGATATCGTCGACAAGGTCGATCAGCCGCCGGGACTCGCGATAGATATCGCCGGAGAACTCCTGCATCTTTTCCTTGGGCACCATGCCCTCCTTCATCAGCTCGGCAAAGCCCGTGATGGAGGTCAGCGGCGTCTTGAGCTCGTGCGACACGTTGGCCGAGAATTCCCGGCGCAGCGCCTCGCGCTGCTCACGTTCGGTCACGTCCATGAAGATGATGATCGCGCCCGTCACATGCCCGGCCGTGATGACCGGGTTGGCAAACAGCTGCCAGGTCCCACCGCCGACGGTGATCTCCTCGTCGCCGCGCGTACCGGCGAGCGCGTTGTCGACCAGATCGAGCAGCTTGCCGGAGCAGACTGCCTGATGCAGGTTTTCCGGCTTCTGCGCGTCATCGATGCCGAGCAGGCGCAGCGCGCTGCGATTGCTCGAAAGGATGCTGCACTTGTTGTCGACGATGAGGAAGCCCTCGCGCATGTTCTCCGTGATGGCGTCAAATTCGCGCTGGCGGGTGGAAAGCTCGCTCAGCTGGGTGCGGATGGTGCGGTTCTGCTCCTGCAGGCGGGTGATGAGCGGCTGCAGCTCCGGATAGGTCGGGGTCGCGTTCGGATTATCGGGATTGATGGCGTTGATGGGCCGGACGATCTGCCGCGCCAGCCGCATGGCAAGCAGGCCGCACAAAACCAGCACGAGCACGACGATCCACAAAGACGGCTGCACCAGCATCAGCGCCATGGCCGCAAGGCTCGTCTGCTTTCCCGCCACACGCAGGACCGTCCCGTCCTTCAGCAGAAGAGCATAATAATTGTTTTTCTCCAGGATCGTGGAGGAATACCGGTCAGAGCGGCCGCTGCCGGCCTCAAAGGCTTCGGCGACCTCCGGCCGCTGGAGATGGTTTTCCATCGTGCTGGAGTCTGCCATATTGTCATAGAGGACCGAGCCGTCTGCCGCGATCCAGGTGATGCGCTCGCCGGACTGCACGGCGGAAAGATACGACTTACCGCCGCAGATCTGCATGCCCTCGGAGATATGCTCCGCCTCGATCGCCAGATTGTCGAATGCCTGCGCCTGATAATTGGAATACATGATAAAGAAGAACAGCAGGATGCACGCGAGCAGAACGGTAAAGCCAATCAGGAATGCATTGCGGAAGATCTTTGCGGTCATGCGTTTTCGCCTCCGATCTTATAGCCGATGCCGCGCACGGTCTCGATATAGCTGCCGGCCTCGCCGAGCTTGACGCGCAGCGTGCGGATGTGCACGTCGAGCGTGCGGTTCTCGCGCTCGGATTCAAAGCCCCAGACCCGGTCCATCAGCGTTGCGCGGGTGAGGACGATGCCCTTGTTCCGCAGCAGCAGGCACAGAAGCTCGAATTCCTTGTTCGTCAGCGTCACATCCTTGCCGCCGACCTTGACCTCGTGGCGGTCCGGGGAGACAAAGAGCAGCCCGAGCGAAAAATCGCCGCTCGCCTGTGCGGGCTCTGCCCGGCGCAGAACCGCGCGGATGCGCGCGATGAGCTCGAGCATGGAGAAGGGCTTGGAAACAAAATCGTCCGCCCCGTGGTCGAGACCGATGACGCGGTCATACTCCGAATTTTTCGCGGTCAGCATGATGATGGGCAGCCGCTTGGTCGCGGGCCGGGCGCGGAGCTTGCGCAGGATGGACAGTCCATCCTCCTCCGGCAGCATGATATCGAGCAGAACGAGCTCCGGCATCTCGGCGTCCATCGCCCGCCAGAATTCCGACGGAAGCGCGAAGCCCTTGGCCTGAAAGCCCTGGCTGTCCAGCCCGTAGAGGACGAGCTTGCGGATGGAGTCGTCGTCTTCCAGTAAATAAATCATCTGTTTCACTCCTTTTGGACATACAATAGAATGGGAATGTAAAATCGTCGTGCCTCTTTTTGTTAAGTTTACGTGAAATGTAAACAAAAAGCAAGATTTAACATGAATTTAAGATAAAACCTACGATACATTTAAGATTCGGCATTTAACATACAATTAATACAACGAGAGGATGTTAGGCGTGGGTATTTCGAATGTGATCTCTCTGTTCAGCGGCATCGCGCTGTTCCTGTTCGGCATGGCACTGATGGGCGACGGACTGAAGCAGGTGGCGGGCAATAAGCTGGAGCTGATTCTATACCGGCTGACCGGCAGCCCGGTCAAGGGCTTCCTGCTCGGCACGGGCGTGACGGCCGTGATCCAGTCGTCCTCGGCGACGTCGGTCATGGTGGTCGGCTTCGTCAACTCCGGGATGATGAAGGTGCGGCAGTCGATCTCCATCGTGCTCGGCGCCATTCTTGGCACGTCCATTACGGGCTGGATCATCTGTCTTTCGGATATCGGCTCCACCGGCGGCTGGATGGACCTGTTTTCAACGGCGACGCTCACAGGCGTGATCTCCGTGATCGGTATCGTGCTGCGCATGGCGAGCAAAGACCCTGCCAAAAAGCACATCGGCGATATCCTGATGGGCTTCGCGGTCCTGATGTTCGGCATGTCCACGATGTCCGCGGCCGTGTCGCCGCTGCGCGAGGATCCGACCTTTATCCGCATCCTGACCTCGTTCTCCAATCCCTTCCTCGGCATCCTTTTCGGTACGCTCTTTACCTGCGTGCTGCAGTCGGCCTCCGCGGCCGTCGGCATTCTGCAGGCGCTGGCCTCGACGGGCATCATCGATTTTTCCATCGCGCTGCCGATCATCATGGGCATCGCCATCGGCGCGGCCATGCCGGTCCTGCTCTCCGCCATCGGCGCTTCGGTCGACGGCAAGCGCACGGCTATGGTCTATCTGGTCGCTGAGGTCACGGGCGTGATCTTCTTTGCTGCGATCTACTACTGTCTTGACGCGCTCATCCGCTTCCCATTCGCAGACCGCATCATGACGAGCGTCTCGATCGCTTTTGCCAATACGGTCTTCCGCTTCATCAAGGTCGTCGCGCTGCTGCCGTTCACGCGCCAGATCGAGAAGGTCGTCGACCTTCTCGTCCCGGACAAGCCGCAGCAGAAGCCGGTCGAGCCCGAGGCCGTCCGGCTCGAAGAACGCTTCATCCAGCACCCGGCGCTGGCCATCGAGCAGAGCCGCCTGACCATCAACGCCATGGCCGAGGAGGCCAAGCGGAACTTTGTCGAGGCTGTCGCCCTGTTGCATGGCTTCTCCGACGAGCGCTATAAGCTGGTCGAGGATCTGGAAAAATCCGTCGACCGTTATGAGGATAAGCTCGGCACGTATCTGGTCAAGGTGACGGAACGGGAGATGACGGTCCGGCAGAACGCCGAGGTCTCCAAGTTCCTCCACACGCTCTCCGACTTTGAACGCATCTCCGACCATGCGCTGAACATCGCCGAGGGCGCGAAGGAGCTGCACGAGAAAAACCTCTCCTTCTCCGACGCCGCTGCGCATGAGCTCGAGGTCGTGGAGGCTGCGCTGACGGAGATCCTGTCCACGGCCATCCGTTCCTTTGTCAATAACGATCTGCAGCTGGCGGCCCGCGTTGAGCCGCTCGAGGAGCTGATCGACAACCTCTGCGACGAGCTGAAGCTCCACCATGTCGACCGCCTGCAGAAGGGTCTGTGCACGCTCGGCCAGGGCTTCGTCTTCAACGATCTTCTGACCAACTACGAGCGCGTCGCTGACCATTGCTCCAACATTGCCGTTGCGATGATCGAGCTCGAGTCCGACTCGTTCGACACGCACGAATATCTCAACAGCGTGAAGGAAATGAAATCCGATACCTTTGCGCGCTACTATGAGGAATACAGCCGGATCTATCAGATCTGAGCCCGAACGGCAGGGGAGACCCTGCCGTTCGTCATGACAGAAAGGAGACCACGATGCTGACCGGACGCTTTGCACCGAGTCCCAGCGGCAGGATGCACCTGGGAAACGTTTTTTCCGCGCTGCTTGCGTGGCTGTCGGTGCGCAGCAGGGGCGGGCGGATGCTGCTGCGCATCGAGGATCTGGATCCGGACCGCTGCCGGCCGGAATACGCCGAGACGCTCAAGCGCGATCTGGACTGGCTCGGGCTGGACTGGGATGCAGAGCAGACACCCCAGTCGCGCCGGACGGAGGCCTACCGCGCGGAGTTTGACAAGCTCGCGGCGCTTGGGCTGGTCTATCCCTGCTACTGCTCCCGGGCGGAGCTGCACGCGGCCTCCGCGCCGCACGCGTCGGACGGTACGGTCGTCTACGCCGGGACCTGCCGGGACCTGACGCCGGAGCAGCGCGCGGTAAAGACGCGCGCGCCTGCCTGGCGCGTGCGGGTCCCGGACGAGCGGATCACGGTGCACGACGGCCTGCAGGGCCTGTGGCAGGAGGATCTGGCACGCGACTGCGGTGATTTTATCATCCGCCGCTCCGACGGTGTGTACGCCTACCAGCTGGCCGTCGTGACCGACGATGCCGACGGCGGCGTCACCGAGATCGTGCGCGGCCGGGATCTGCTGTCTTCTACGCCGCGGCAGCTCTGGCTGCAGGAAACGCTCGGCTTTGCGCACCCGGCCTATTACCACGTGCCGCTCCTGACCGCCCCGGACGGGCGGCGGCTGAGCAAGCGGGAAAAGGATCTGGACCTCGGCGCGCTGCGGCAGCGTCTTTCGCCGCAGGAGCTGCTCGGGCAGCTGGCGTATCTGGCAGGTCTGCAGCCGGAGCCGGCGCCTGCCTCTGCCGCGGAGCTGGCAAGCCGCTTTTCCTGGGATCTGGTCGTGTCCGACAATATCGTAATTCATTCTGAATTCACATGAGGCATATCAAAAGTGGAATAAGTTGATTCAGAACATGGAATGAATCGGTATTTTTTTATCGATTTTCTGGTTTACAAAGGAACCGTGTCTGTGATATACTAAAAATGTTGGATTATCAGAGCAAGCAAGAATATTACTGATGATTTGAAGGGATGAACAACTATGTACAAAATCGTGTGCAAAAAGGAACTGAACTCCGCAGTCACCTACATGGAGATCGAGGCTCCGTTCGTCGCCCGCAAGGCGAAGGCCGGCCAGTTCATCATTTTCCGTGTCGATGAGAAGTCGGAGCGCGTGCCGCTGACCATCGCCGGCTATGACCGCGAAAAGGGCACGGTCGCGATCATCTTCCAGAAGGTCGGCCTGTCCACCGAGATGCTCGGCAGTCTGAACGAGGGCGACTATATCCAGGACTTTGTCGGTCCGCTCGGCAAGCCGACGGACGTGGAAGGCAAGAAGCGCGTCTGCGTCGTCGGCGGCGGCGTCGGCTGCGCGATCGCATATCCGTCTGCAAAGGCCTTTAAAGAAGCGGGCGTCGAGACCGACGTCATCGTCGGCTTCCGCAACAAGGACATCGTCATTCTCGAAGACGAGTTCAAGCAGGCCTGCGACCATCTGTACCTCATGACCGACGACGGCTCCTACGGCGAGCACGGCTTTGTTACCGTCAAGCTGCAGCAGCTGCTCGAGTCCGGCATCCACTATGACGAAGTGCTCGCCATCGGCCCGATCCCGATGATGAAGTTCGTCTCCAAAACCACCGAGCCCTTCGGCGTCAAGACCGTTGTCTCGCTGAACCCCATCATGGTCGACGGCACTGGCATGTGCGGCGGCTGTCGTGTCACGGTCGGCGGCGAGGTCAAATTCGCCTGCGTCGACGGCCCGGACTTTGACGGCCACAAGGTCGATTATGACGAACTCATGAGCCGCAACAGCGTCTATCGTGACAGAGAAGCAGAAGAGCGCAAGACCCATATCTGCCGCATCCAGAAGATGGGCGAAGAACTCATCAAGTAAGGGGAGGGAACAATCATGGCTAATATGCAGGCTACCAAGACTCCGATGCCGGAGCAGGACCCGAACGTCCGCAATAAGAATTTCAAGGAAGTCACCCTGGGCTATACCGCCGAAATGGCCATCAATGAGGCCAAGCGCTGCCTGCAGTGCAAGAAGCCGCACTGTGTCGAGGGCTGCCCGGTCAATATTCATATTCCCGAGTTCATCCATGAGGTCGCCGAAGGCAACTTCGAAAAGGCCTATGAGATCATCACCGATACCAACTCGCTGCCCGCCCTGTCCGGCCGTGTATGTCCGCAGGAGACGCAGTGCGAGTCCAAGTGCGTCCGCGGCAACAAGGGCGAGCCGGTCGCCATCGGCCGTCTTGAGCGCTTCGTCGCCGACTGGTACCGTGAGAACGTCAACGCCATGCCGAAGAAGGCCGAGTCCAACGGCCTGAAGGTCGCGGTCGTCGGCTCCGGCCCGTCCGGCCTGACCTGCGCGTCTCTGCTTGCCAAGAAGGGCTATCAGGTGTCCCTGTTTGAGGCGCTGCACACCGCCGGCGGCGTTCTGGTCTACGGCATCCCCGAGTTCCGTCTGCCGAAGGCCATCGTTGCCAACGAGGTCGAAAAGCTGAAGGCGCAGGGCGTCGAGGTCATGACCGATATGGTCATCGGCAAGGTCCTGTCCATCGACGATCTGTTCGAGATGGGCTTCAAGGCTGTCTTCGTCGGCTCCGGCGCGGGCCTGCCGATGTTCATGCACATCCCCGGCGAGTCGCTCAAGGGCGTCTGCTCGGCAAATGAATATCTGACCCGTATCAACCTCATGAAGGCTTATCTCGAAGAAAGCGACACGCCGATCCTGCACTCCAAGGCGGCCGCGATCGTCGGCGGCGGCAACGTCGCCATGGACGCCGCCCGCTGCGCCAAGCGCATGGGCACCGAGAAGGTGTACATCGTCTACCGCCGCGGCGAGGCCGAAATGCCCGCAAGACTCGAAGAGCAGCATCATGCCAAGGAAGAGGGCATCGAGTTCATGACCCTCACCAACCCGACCGAGATCATCGGCGGCGAGGATGGCCGTGTCTGCGGCATGAAGTGCATCAAGATGGAGCTCGGCGAGCCTGACGCGTCCGGCCGCCGCCGCCCGATCCCCGTGGAGGGCAGCGAATTTGTCCTCGACGTCGACATGGTCATCATGTCCCTCGGCACGTCCCCGAACCCGCTGATCCGCTCCACCACCCCCGGCCTGGAGACCAACAAGAAGGGCGGCATCATCGTCGACGAGAACGAGATGTCCACCCGCGAGAACGTCTTCGCCGGCGGCGACGCCGTCACGGGCGCTGCGACCGTCATCCTGGCCATGGGTGCAGGCAAGAAGGCCGCGGAAGCCATCGACCGCAAGCTGCAGGGCAAATAAGTGGTTTGATCCCGCCCGGATCCGGTTACAATCTCCATAAACGCGAAGCCCCGGCAGCGTTGGCTGCCGGGGCTTTTGTAAAGGGGAGGAAACCGATGAAAGTCAAAGACTGTATGACAAAGCACGTGATCAGCGTCGGCACGCAGGAGCCGGTCAGCGTGGCGGCCCGGCTGATGAGCCGGTATAACCTCGGCATTCTGCCGGTGCAGACGCCGGATGGACGCCTGTGCGGTATGGTGACCGACCGGGACGTCGTCCTCCGCTGCGTCGCAGCGGGGAAGGACGCAGAGGCTGTACCGGTGCGAGAAATTATGTCAACCGGCGTCCTGGCCGTCGAGGCCTCGGACGATACCGCGCGCGCAGCGCGGCTGATGTCCCGCGCGCAGCTGCGCCGCCTGCCCGTCACGCAGAACGGGCATCTGACCGGCATGCTCTCTCTGGCAGATCTGGCCAGACGCGGGAATTTCAGCATGGAGACGGCCCAGTGCATGGAGTCCATCTGCAGCCCGGTCGTCCATCTGGACTGACCGGGCGGAAAAGCCGCAAAAATCTTAGATTTTCTGCAAAAAATCATTTGACAAGCCAAAACTTCTCTGGTATAATTTTTAAGCCGCATTAAAGAGGTCAGAAGTTGCTCCGGCACACCTCAAGAGCGAGTCTACAAAGAAAAGGTAGGTGCAAACGAATATGCAGGCTATTATCGTTACCGGCGGTAAGCAGTACAACGTCAAGGAGGGCGATGTGATCTACATCGAGAAGCTCGCGGCGGAGGCTGAAGAAACCGTGACCTTCGATCAGGTTCTGGCAGTTGTTGACGGCGCTGACTCCAAGTTCGGCACGCCCACAGTTGCAGGTGCTAAGGTTGAGGCTAAGGTTCTGAAGAATGGCAAGGGCAAGAAGATCCGCGTCTTCAAGTACCGCTCCAAGAAGGACTCCAAGTCCCTCCAGGGCCACAGACAGCCGTACACCAAGGTGCAGATCGAGAAGATCGCGCTGTAAGCTATGACACGCGTCGAATTTTTCGATCACGAGGGCAGGATCACCGGATTCTGCTGTTCGGGCCACAGCGGCTATGCAGAGGAAGGCAGCGACATCGTGTGCGCGGCCGTCTCCACAGCCGTCAAGCTTGCCGAGTGTACCATCAATGATGTGCTGGGCGAGCACACAAAGACCAGGGTGAACGAAGATGAGGCCCGGATCACCTTGACCCTTCCCGCGACCTGTGAAAGCGAAGAGGCCGTACAGGCGGTCCTCTCCGGCATGATGCTCACATTGTGCAGTCTGCGGGATGACTATCCTGATTATATCGAAGTTTTGGAGGTGCAAAACGATGCTTAATATGAGTTTCCAGTTCTTCGCACACAAGAAAGGCGGCGGCTCCACCAAGAACGGCCGTGATTCTGAATCGAAGAGACTCGGCGCGAAGCGCGCTGACGGTCAGTTCGTTCTGGCTGGCAACATCCTCGTTCGTCAGAGAGGCACGCACATTCATCCGGGCAACAACGTCGGTATCGGCAAGGACGACACTCTGTTCGCTCTGATCGACGGCAAGGTCAAGTTCGAGCGTATGGGCAAGGACCGCAAGATGTGCTCCGTCTACGCAGAACAGTAATTTTGTTGTAAAAACCCCGAACGACTCCCGTTCGGGGTTTTTTCTTGAAAGGTGCGGCAGCATGACCTACTATCACGCTTCTCCGGCAGGCGGCCTGCAAGTTCTCGAACCGAGGAAGTCTCCGTATTTTGACAAGCCCACGCAGGTCTGCCTGACGTCGCTGCGCGCGATGGCACTGTTCTACCTCATCCGGAATTATGAATACGCATACGGCTATACCCGGCAGGGGAAGCTGTATTTTGACGATCCATTCCCCGATGCGCTGAAAAAGCTCTACGCCGGAAGATCCGGCTGGCTCTATATCTGCGAAGACGGCGATTACAAGAAGACAGAAATTCCGAACGAGTTCGTGTCCGCGCAGCCCGTCCGCATTATTGGCGCGGAGTATATCCCGGACGCCTATGAGGCGTTTTTGCAGGAACAGGCGGCGGGAAACATCCTGCTGCTCGATTACGCGCATTTTGCGTCCGACCCGGAGAAATTCGCAAAGAAGTGTGCCTGGCTGCAAAAGGCCATCTCCGAAGAAATTCGGAAAAAGGAGATCTGGAAAGCCCCGGATTCCGACCGCGCGCACTATTATCAGGAGAACTATCCGGAAATCTGGACAAAGACTACGAAAACCTTACTGACAGAGGAGGAACCTCATGTTTATTGATAAAGTACGCATCTCGGTCAAGGCCGGCGCGGGCGGCAACGGCGCAGTGGCCTTTCACCGGGAAAAATACGTGGCCGCGGGCGGTCCGGACGGCGGCGACGGCGGCAACGGCGGCTCCATCGTTTTGCGTGTCGACGATAATCTGTCGACGCTGATGGACTTCCGCTACAAGCGCAAATACACCGCGCCGAACGGCGAAAACGGGCAGGGCAAGCGCTGCCGCGGCAAGAACGGCGAAAATCTCATCATTAAGGTGCCCAGAGGCACCGTCGTGCGCGATCTGGAGACGAACGAGATCATCAAGGATATGTCCGATTCCGACGATTTCGTCCTCTGCAGGGGCGGCCGCGGCGGCTGGGGCAACCAGCACTTCGCCACGCCCACCCGCCAGGTGCCGCGCTTTGCCAAGGCCGGCCTTCCCGGCGAGGAACACGACGTGATCCTCGAGCTCAAGCTGCTGGCCGACGTGGGCCTTGTCGGCTTCCCGAACGTCGGCAAATCGACGCTTCTGTCCGTCACGTCCAACGCGCACCCGAAGATCGCAAACTATCATTTTACCACGCTCTACCCGAACCTCGGCGTCATCTACGTCGCCGACGGCGTATCCTTCGTCATGGCCGATATCCCCGGCATCATTGAGGGCGCGGCCGACGGCGTCGGCCTCGGTCACGACTTCCTGCGGCATATCGACCGCTGCCGCCTGCTCGTGCACATCGTCGACGTCTCCGGCAGTGAAGACCGCGACCCCGTCGATGATTTTGAGAAGATCAACGAGGAGCTCCGTCAGTATTCCCCGGATCTTGCCGCGCGTCCCATGATCGTCGCGGCCAACAAGGCGGATCTTCTGCCGCCGGGCAGCGACAATCTCGAGCGGCTGAAGGCGCACGTCGAGGCGCAGGGCTACGAATTCTACGTGATCTCCGCTGCCACCACACAGGGCACGCGTGAGCTCATGAAGACGATCGCGGGCAAGCTCGCGGCGCTGCCGCCCGTGACGATCTATGAGCCGGAGTATGTCAAGCCGCTGGCGGAGGCTGGCGACGCGAACGACCTCAGGATCGAGCGCTATGACGATCTGTGGGTCGTGTCCGGACAGTGGCTCCAGAAGCTCCTGAACGATATCAACTTCGATGATTACGAGTCCCGCATGTACTTTGACCGCCAGCTGCGCAAGAGCGGCCTCTTTGACCGCCTGGAAGAGCAGGGGATCGAAGACGGTGATACGGTCAGCATCTACGATTTTGAGTTCGACTACACGAAATAACAATAATGAGCAAACAAAAGCCCGCGGCTCATGCCGCGGGCTTTTGTTTGAAGAAAGAAAAGAAAAAGAGAAGAAAGAGAGGATTGGGTGAATCCTTGATTCTGAATATACAGGACAATCATGTCCGAACTATGAACGAGGAGAAAAGGAATTGTGAACATTTGCACCGATTTCCCGCACCCCGCAGGGCAGGCGGCATTTGCCACGGAAGACCGCCCGGCGAAAAAATTGAAAACAACACTTGACAAATCCCGACTTTATGCTATAATAACGGAGCGCTCTTGAGAAAGGCAACCTGCTGCTGTAGCTCAGTCGGTAGAGCGCGTCATTGGTAATGACGAGGTCGGCAGTTCGAATCTGCCCAGCAGCTCCAGAAAAAATCCTTGAAATCTCAATGATTTCGAGGATTTTTTCTATTTTTTGTAAGGCGCTTTTTTCTGACGTTTTCCAACAAATTTTCCAACAAAATTGCCCGCGCAGTAGCTACATGGCGGCAAGCAGCTTGACCAGTTCCGGCTTTTCAGCAAGAATTTGAAGAACTTTTTGCATCTCGCTGGTCGGTGCAAATGCCCCCGGTGTCGGCGTCTGAAAGAAATTTTCATCCACTTTTTGTGCCAGAAGCAGTCGCTCTTCATTGTTCGTATGCGCATACACCTCCGTCACCATGCGGGCCTGCGCGTGACCGGTGTCGCCCTGGACTGCCTTGATGTTGCCGCGGCTGATCTGAAGCTTGATGGAGGTGCTGCTGTGCCTCAAGCTGTGAAACACAACGCTCCGCAGCTCGTTTTCCCGAATAAACGCCGCCAGCATCTGATCGATCTGCCGCGGCTCATACGGGCGGCCGCCCGGCTGTGCAAGGACTAAATTAAAATCCTTGTAATCGGAGCCAACCAGCATTTTCTCTTCGTCCTGCCGTTTCTTCGTCTCAATCAGTGCCAGTGCGACAGTTTTGGGAAGAAAGACCGTGCGGACACTGCTGTCTGTTTTCGGCGTTTTTAATGTGAGCATTGTCTTGCAGTTTGTTTTCTTCCATTCCGGAAACGTAAAAAAGACTTTGCTCCGACCTCGCTTTTCCAGTGCTTCCACGCTGCTCTTTTCACAGCGTTTGAGTTCCTTGTTAATAAACAGCGAAGCGTTTCCAGAAGCAAGGGCTTCCTCTGACAAGTTCACACAGTCCCATGTCAGACCGAGAATTTCCCCCATCCGCATGGAGCAACCGAGCGCCAGAAGCATCGCCAATTTCAAAACAGGATTCTCACAAATCGCCAGCGCATATTTGACCTCACTGGCAGACCATGAATCACGCTCCTTTTTCACACGCTGCGGGAGCGTTACGTTTTCCGCCGGATTGATGTCAATGTATTTCCAACCAATGGCCTTTTTGAAAGCGCCGCTCATCAGTGCATGAATCTTGACAACGACCGACGGCGAGATTTTTTCATCTTTCTTCTTATGACCCTTGAGCGCGACGGCCGGCTGATCCAGCAGCTTATCGTAAAAGACATCCAGATCATGCGTTGTGATGTCCTTGACCGGAACGTTGCCAATGGTCGGTTTGACATAGTGAGCGATGTAGTGCTGACTGCTGGATAAGTAGGAATCTCCCCAGTGTTTCAGCCCATAGAGCTGCACATATTCGTCCAGTAGTTCTCCGACTGTGACATAGCGATTGTTCTTCGGTGCGAGGATCGCCTGCTTCGGCGGCTCGAATACGCCTAGGCTTTTTTCATATTCAATTTGTGCAATGCGCAGCTTCGCAGCTTCGTAGGAATCAAACCGTTCCGAGAACGGTTTTTCATAATTGGGGCAGCGATAGCTGATTTCATATTTTTGACCTTTTTTCCTTGGTACCATACTCTTACTCCTTTGAATGAACTGGAGCGATGCCTCCTTCCTGTGTCTGCAAACCTGAGAGTACAGTATCCGTTCGTACTGCCAGTATAGCATAAGCAGGAGATGGACGCAATGCTGCGGGTAGGACGAGTTTTACGGTCAAAGATATTTATTTCTGTTCCAGATAGTCCAGCAGGACTTGCCGTGGAATCCTGATCTGACGTCCGATTTTGATGCTGCGGATCTCACCGGAGCGGACTAATTGGTAAGCTGTATTGCGGCCAACATTGAGAATCGGCATCAGGTCTTCTACGCGAAGAGTTATGGGGAATGATTCTGTCGATGTGTGGAAATTCTCTGTCCTGTTTTTGTACATAGTGAATACCCCCGATTCTTCAGAAATACAAATTAGTAGTCTATTCAACAGCAAAAATTTTATTTGCGTATGAATACATGGTTGCCAGTTCAGCAATCGCTTGACTACGAATTGCATACGCAGTCCGTGATGAGATTCCCAGAGCCTTGGATATTTCGTTCCAGCTACGCTGATTAAAGTAATACTCGGTTATGACCTCGCATTCGCGCGTACTTAGAAGGTTGACATAATGATGCAAACGATCCTGTTCCCGAAGCAGAACCAGATAAGCGTCTAGTGCCTCGTTGGCTGTTTCCTGATTTAACCGGGCCGCAAGGTCTCTGTAACTCAGTGCAATTCCGGGAACGTCGTGGGGCATCTCTGCGCCGCCTTGTATCTCTTTTTTCGCATATGTCATGACCTCTATCATTTCCTGTGGAGTAACTGCACTGGCAAAACGAAGTTCATAACGCATAAGCTCAATCTTTCGAATCATCTGTGGATAGTTTTCCAAGAGCGATAGAACATACTGACTCATATCTTTTACCATCACAAGCACTCCTCCATAATTTAATTCAATTTGGAATGCAAGAAAGCAAAAACAGATGCAAGGCACGTTATTGTGCAGTGCATCTGTTTTTTCATCCTAAGGATAGCATAGGATGGCACGAAGAAACAAGTACAGACGTTAGGAAATAATTTGATGAATTTGTGCAGAAAAACCGAAATTTTTCTGAAGCAGAATCTGGAACCGCCCATCATATACTGTTTCCGCCGCCTCTCAAGCATCCTCTACTTTTTATATTTGAGAGAATGTCAAGAAAGTGACAGCAAAATTCCAAAAAGATGGGGCCTCGCCAGTATTGGCGAGGCCCCAAGAGCTGAACATATCAGCGGACAGTGTTTGTGGTGTATGATCCAGTGTCAGAACCGGAATCTTTTGCTCCATAGAAAATGACAACGCCACGATATTGAGCTGATGAGTACAGCGGCTCATAGATAAGTGTTTGCGAATAACGGACAACATTCTCGCCTTGCAGACGTGGTTCTTCTGGGTAAGTATATGTATATTCGGTCGTCCAATAGGAACCCGTGTACCTTTGAATATAGATTTTGCTCACACCGAGATAATCCATTTTTGCTGGTGCTGTTACGTGAAAATACAAACTGAGATCGCCGGTGCTTGTCTTAATAAGATCTGCAGAATAGACGCTTAGATAGTCGCTAGCACGAAGAACTGCTGCGTTAACGGGAACTGTAATAAACAATAGAACTGCAATAATGGCTATGATCAGTTTATAAGTTCTCTTTTTCATATGCGTGTCTCCTTCAAGATTTAGAATATTAGCGCAAAGAACGTATTATTCTGTACAAGGTATCCGAATCAACCGGCGCACTGATATAGCATTCAAAATGCTCTGTTTTCCAAACAACAAGAAATTCTTTGCTATTCTCTATAATGCTATAGACTTGTCCACTACACTCATACTCCGATGGAGGGACATCAACTTTTTCATAATAGTTGAAACTGGAATTGTAGATATACTCTATGATAATATACTCACCAGATTCGTTGCCGTATGTTGCAGAAATAGAAACTCCGTGATTCGCATTTTCTATGCGTGCAGTTACTTTGCTGAAAGTATTCGGAATCCATTTCGGTGCAACTACTTCTGTGATGCCATACGTATCAAGGGCTTCCTGCAAAGAATCGAAAGACTCGCCTTCTTCCGGTATGGAGGCAATCCATGTTTCGTTATCGCCTTGCCGTTTCTGATCTTCCATTGTTCCGAGGCTGAACAACTCCGCAGTCCATCTGCTTATAGAGCCCAAAACATCAACGCCGACAGCTTGAACCGTCAATATGGATGCCAGTATAACGGAAATTACCGCTGCCAGCACGATCGTTTTGTGCTTTAGTCGATGCCGATGGCGGGGCAGGGCAGCCGGGACCATTTCAGGACATGGCGAAGACGGCGGGGCATGTTCGATATAGCAGGATTCTTGCCCTGAATATGACTTCTCAAATTCGTTCCAAGCTTCTTCCGGAGAGCGAGGTGGACTGTTGATATCGCGTCGTTCCATTTCAGCAAGAATCATCTCTATTTGCTTGCTATCAGGTGCACCTGCAGAAAACATTTCACAGCGGAGAGTATTTTGCAGTTCTTCGTCGGACATTACCCCATATACTGTTTCGGCGAAGTTGCCTCCGCTATGCTCTGACATTTTCTCACCCCCTTCCATAAAACATATTTGAACACATCAGTAAAAAGTGACACTACAATAATTTATTTTTTTCGATTGCATGCTTCAAGGCCAATTTTGCTCTCTGGATGCGTTTTTTACAGGCATCCAGAGAAATGCCGAGGCGATCGGCAGCGTCCTGATAACTTGTACCTTCGCAATATACCCAAATCAAAAGTGAAAGCGCTTCTTCGTCAATCAACCCGGCGTACATATCGTTGACAGGGTACACGTATTCACTGGATGTATCAGCGACTGATTCAGAAATCAACTGTGTACATATGAATTTTCGCTTCTGATATGTATTGCCAATCACATTTCTCAATGTGTTAATCAGCCATCCTTTTGGGTTTTCGCTGCCTATTACTCGGTCGATTCGTTTTTGCGCAATTAAGAATGTTTCCTGGACAAGATCTTCTGCAAGATCCTGATTAACATAGCTCCGAGCAAAGCGAAAAAGGCAACTGTAGTGCTCAACATACAACTGGTGTAACGGATCATTTTGCTGCATCCTGTTTCCACCTCCGGATCAATCTAATACCTCCAAGTTGTTATTTTGATTTTTGGTTGAGCCAGTTGCACACTAAAAGAATGTTGTTTTCAATAAACTCCAAATCATCATTTGGCATACTCTCCAACATTTTTACAATGTGTAAGATTCGTCCGTCTTTTGTGCTGCCGTGGATCAGAATGTCGGCGCTGGTTTGCAGACCGTCTGCTACCCGAACCAATGTCGGGATAGACATCATACGCTTGCCAGTTTCAATTTGTGCACAATAAGCTGCACTAAAATTACACACTTCTGCCAATTTCTCTTGCGTAAACCCTTTGGCATCCCTGCACCGACGGACATTTTCGCCGATTTGCTGTTGTAATTCGTTTTTATTTTTGTTCATGTTCTGTCTGTCAACCTAACCGAGAGTTAAAAAAACTATAGCAACATTATAATCAGCATGAACAAGAGAAATGAAGCTACTAGAAGCTATATTATTCTAGCTATTAGCAAGGAACGGAAAATATTTCACTCCGATTGTCACTTTTGCAGCTCTCTATCAAATAGAGAATGTAGAAGATCATATTTCCGAATAACGTAAATGCGTTGTACCAGAGTAATCTATCTGCGCCGAGTAGTTGAAAAAAATTCACGTAAAGTATTCCACTTTACGCGAAACTCGCCGAAACGCCTGCGATATCAGGTGGCCCAGCATTTTGCCGACCAGATTTTTGACGGTAAATGGGTGCAAAAAAGCCCGCCGACAACAGGTGTGTCGACGGGCATAGTTATCCTGTTTTATGCGCCAAGCTGTAAGAATCCAACACTCTGGATGCAGCGGCGCTTGCTCTCCAAAGATGGATGGACATATAGCTTTAACGTGGTCTTAATGTCTGCGTGGCCCAGCATTTCACTGACGCTTTTGATATCCGCGCCGTTTTCGATGCACCGTGTGGCAAATGTATGCCGCAAAGCATGGAACCCTCGGTGACGGATGCCGCAGCGCTTCAGGAGCACCGTAAACTGATACTGACAGGTGCGTGGGTCCATCGGCTGGTCGATCCGCCCGGTCATAATATAAGCATCAGACGGCATACCTGTGGTGATCTTTCGCAGCAGGCGCAGTAATTCTGGATGCAGCGGCACGATCCGTTCCGAGCTATCGCTTTTCGGGCGCTGCACGAGAAGCTGAGACCTGCCGTTCAGAGTCATTCGCTGTACGGCACGGCAGATATGGATCGTTCCTGCCAAATAATCGATATCGCAGACGCGCAATGCGCAGATCTCGCCCACGCGCAGCCCCGCGTGCAGCGCCAACATGACGGCACGGGTAATTTGCTTTGACGGCGATAAGGCTTTGCTCATGACCGCCAGCTCTTGCTCAGAGAGAACCTCGACGTTTTTCTGTGTACAGGCAGGCAGCTTTGCGTTCAAAGCATCGCAGACACAGTGATACTCGCGCTGCGCAAAACGAAGCAGCGTTTTCATGAAAACGGCCACGTCACGCACCGTTTTCGCAGATAGGCCGCCTTTCCCATCCAGCCGTCCGTGATTCTTCAACTGCCGCAAAAAGTCAGAAAGTCCTTTCGCCGTCAGTTTGGAGACGGGCATCTGCCCGAACTGCGGAAGAACGTGCCGCTCGATCATGAAACGGTACCGTTCGCGCGTGGAGGTCTTGATGTCCGCTCGCGCGAGATACTGCGCAAAAAGCTCTTTTACCGTCAGATCGCAGGCAACGGTCGGCTCCTTCGCCAGCGCCTGAATTGCCGCCAACTGCTTTTTCTTGACAATATCATGTGTTTTTGCGTAGACGGACTTATACTTCGCCTTGCCATTCGGCAAACGCATGAAAATATACCGCGCCTCCCATCGGCCATCCTTGCGGCGATAAATGTTCTCTCCATACTTCGACATACGCAACCCTTCCTTTGTACCAGAATCATGACGGCAAATACAAGACGGGAACGTTCTGCATCAAATGGTGCGGGTTCACATAATCACGTTGCGCACTTTTTATGCGGGGAAATTTGTAAAATCCTGAGGAATCAAAGCACAAAACCGGATTGACATTTCCACATATGGCTGTATAATAAGGATGAAAGCAGAATATCTTGGGTTTTTGTCTTCACGTAAAGTGGAATACTTTACGAGAGGTTTTTAAGCCGTACATATGTCTTAGGATACCACCAAGTTAAAAACTCAATTCTGCAATTTGACAATTTCATAGGAGTTTTTGCCGACTGAAGATGTGTAGTCAAGGGTCGCGGGCATGTTTGAATGAACTGAGCCCTTGATGAAAGAGGAAGGCTGCGTGCATTGGGAGTGTACGCGGCTACTCGCCCGGAGCTGTAAGGATGAGCAAGGCTTCAAAGTAATTTGCCGCAGAGAAGCGTAAGACAGCGCTTCACAGCAGATTATGTGACCGAAAGGTCGCCATTGTGGGGTTGCCCCATGAGAAGGTAGAAGCCAGAGCGCGGACGCGGTGCGTCCATAGTCCGAGTCAGAAGAATTGCTATCTTCGCCTGCGTGGGAGCTGTCTGAGTATGTCCCTGGGCGCAGAATGTTGGTAAAAACGTATAGTAGATGGCACGATGATCTGTCTATTGTACTTGGCACGGGCGCCGATTTGTTTTCCTGAAAAGAAGCAAATTGGTGTCTTTTTATTTGCCAAAAATCCAAATTATCCCATAATGGGGGTAGTTTGCAAAAAAGTACGATAGGAGGATCTCAACATGCCAGAAAACGAACGCCAGCCCATACTGTCCGAAGCGCCAGAGAAAACAGAGGCGCAGCAGCGGCAGGATGCCCACGCACAGCAAATCCTAGATCGTGTCAAGCGCATTATCAACCGGAAGAATACCCAGTTTATTCTTGACCACCAACACGACAGCCTGGAAGAGCTTTCAAAGTATCTGCAAGCGTGCATGGAGGAGCTTGGGCATCCCCCGGCGCGTGTAGAAATCATCGGCGGCGATTATATCGAGTATCGCTTCGGCGGCGAATGGTACAAAGCCTTGCGCAGCTTCTACAGCGGAAAAGCGTCTGATAACCTAAAAAATCCCCCAGCCTTTGCACACCGAAAAATCGTGCGTGACCTTTGCGCAGCACTGGAAGCGCAGGAGGTGCGGGCATGAAGGATAAGCCATTTTATTATTTGGACAACCGTGCGCTGCATGAAAAGAGACTAAAAGAGCGCACACGGGTAGAGGTCACACGGCAGAACATTGCGTTTATTTTAGCGCATCAGCACGATACGAGGGAAGAGCTTGCCGCGTATCTGCGGCGATGTAAGAAGGAACTGGGTCACGTTCCCGCGCAGGCGGAGGTCATCGGCGGCGATCTGCTGGAGCTCCGGTTTGGCTCATGGGCCGGAGCCCTGAATTACAGCGGATTCGTGAATTTCCCGAAGTATGCTTTGCAGCCGATTTCGCTCGAGAATACGAGCCTGTTCCGTGCGGAATACGACCGGCAAGCAGCGCTGCACGTACAGGCAAAAAAAGACCGTAAGAAGCAGGCAAAGGCCGACCGCCGAGAGCGTAAATCCGAGAAGAAGCAGACAAAGGCAATGGCTGCCGTGGGAGGCTCCGAATGAGCGGCGGGGCGCGGAATAACTTTGACGGTCGGCAATGGCGCGAAAAAGTGATCCGCACGCGCGTCAATGCAGCGCTTGCTGATTTGCCGCCGCTGGAACGCCAGCTTCGCTATGACGCGGAATATAAGCGCCAGACTGCCATTTATGAGCAGGAACGCGACGAAAAGAAACGCGCTAGACAAGCGCGTAACGCACAGCGGGAGGCAAAGAAGGTTGCGAAAAAGCCTGCGGTCTCAGCGCCGTCAAAAGCTGAATCCGAACCACATCTCCTTTCAGAAGATTCCGAATGGAAGGAGATGTAAAGGATGACAGCGAATAAAAGAAAAAAGCAGGTTCAAGGCAAAAATCGCCGTTTTCGCGGTGATGTCTGGCTGGATGAAAAGGTCAGCGGTCGAACCATGAACGCGCTGCGAGAGCAAGGAATCACATTCCCAGCGTGTGTCAACCCACGCAAGACGCAAGTATTCAAAGATGAATATAAAAAACAGCTTACGCAGTTCCGCAAGGATCATGCGGCCAAAATAGCTGCGAAGAAAGAAGCTGCGCGGGCGGCTCAGAAAGTTGCGGCTCAGCCGCAAACAGCAGCTGACAGTACCGTACAATAACATATGCAATCTGTATGGGAACAGATTTGTATAAGTAAGGCAGTGACTCCATCCCCCTGGGGTTAATTGCTGGCACGTCATTTCCGACGCGCAGAAATCCCCGGCTCCGGTTGGGAACGAGGAGCCGGGGGATATATACATAAGAGAGCGTAAAGAAAGCGGGTGAAAACGAATGAGAATGCGCTTTTTTGGTGGTCTGCATCCAGCGGTCAGCTTTTTATATTTTGCAGCTGTGCTTGCGCTGACGCTGGTGTGCTTCCACCCTGTCATGGCGGCGCTTTCTCTGACCGGCGCGGTGCTGTTCTCCGCGCAACTAAACGGCTGGCGAAGCGTGGGCTTGACCAGCCGCTTCGTTCTGCCCATGTTTCTGCTCATCGCCATCGCAAACCCACTCTTTAACCACCGGGGCGTGACGATGCTTTGCATGCTCTTTGACCAGTGGCTCACATTGGAGGCGGTCTGTTATGGACTGGTCTCCGCCGCTTCCTTAAGCGCGGTGATCTTCTGGTTCACCTGCTATCAGGCGGTCATGACCTCGGATAAATTCTTATTCCTGTTCGGTCAGATCGCCCCCAATACCGCGCTGCTCATCACCATGACGCTGGGGCTTATCCCGAGATTGCAGGAACGCAGCGCGCAGATCCGCACGGCGCAGAAAATGCTGCTGCCGGAAAATAAAAGGTTTCTTCCAAAGCTCCACGCGGCGAACCGGAACCTGTCCGCGCTTCTGACGTGGAGCATGGAAAACGCGGTGCAGACCGCGGACTCCATGAAAGCGCGCGGCTACGGTGTGCGCCGCCGCACGACGTTTCATCTGTTCGTCTTTGACAGCCGCGACGCCGCCGTGCTGGGGCTCATCCTGGCACTGGCGGGCATTTGTGTGCTGGGGCGCGTTTTCGGGCACGGCACGATGGAGTTCTATCCCCGCATGGACGCGGTGTTTACCGGCGTGAGCGGTACGGTGCTGTATTGTGCATTTGCAATTCTGGTATGGTTCCCCTCGATTCTGGAAATGAAGGAGAAGCTGGTATGGCGCTGTTGCGGTTTGACGGATTGAGCTTCGCATACCCCTACGCATCTCGCCGTACCTTACAGGATGTGAGCTTCGAAATGGCGGAGGGAGAATATCTGGTTCTCTGCGGTCCTTCGGGCTGCGGGAAGACCACCTTATTAAAACAGGCAAAACGAGAGCTTCGCCCGGCGGGCAGCCGCGAAGGGAAAGTTCTTTATCAAAATACACCCATTGACGAACTGGACGCGGAAACAGCCTTTCCGGAGATCGGCTATGTTCAGCAGAATCCGGAGGACCAGATCGTGACGGATTTCGTGTGGCACGAGCTGGCGTTCGGTCTGGAAAACCTCGCCCTTCCGGCGAAGGTCATCCGAAGAAGAGTCGCCGAGATGGCGGCGTTCTTTGGAATGGAAACCTGGTTCCGGAAGAAGACAAGCGAACTGTCCGGCGGGCAGAAGCAGATGCTGAACCTCGCGTCTGTGATGGCGATGAATCCGAAGCTCCTCATTTTAGATGAGCCGACGAGTATGCTGGATCCGCTCGCGGCAAGAAGTTTACTTGATACCGTCGAGCGCATCAACCGCGAGCTTGGCGTTGCGGTGCTGCTGACCGAACACCGGCTGGACGCGGTCTTTCCCGTCTGCGACCGGGTGCTGGTCATGGACGGCGGGAAGCTCCGCATCGACGGTGCGCCCGCGAAGATCGCCGCACAGCTTGCGGCAGAGACCGAAAAGGAGCGCCTTTATTATGGGCTTCCCGCCCCAGTTCGCATTTGCGGCGAGCTTGGCGCGGACCCCATTCCCTTGAGTGTGCGGCAGGCGCGCGGATACTTAAAAACCACTCTCGGCGCACCAAAGCCGCAGCCAGAAAAAGAAACCAAGCAGGAACCGGAGCGCGAGGACAAGCCGGTGCTTTCCTGCAAAGAAGTCTGGATGCGCTACGCCTCCACAGAGCCGGACGTTCTGCGCGGCGCGGAATTGCAGTTATATCAAGCGGAACATCTGTGTCTGCTCGGCGGCAACGGCGCGGGCAAAACGACGCTGCTGTCCTGTCTCATCGGAACGGCAAAGCCGCAGCGCGGGAAGATCAGGCTCCAAAAGAACTGCCGCCTTGCCATGCTCCCGCAGCGCCCGCAGGCACTTTTCACACAGGACGACGTGCTGTCCGATTTATTAGAAGTTGGAGAAGAGATAGATGCGTGCGCGTGGGCGGAAAAGCTGGAGCTGACCGGGCTGCTGGACCGGCATCCGTTCGACCTCTCGGGCGGCGAATTACAGCGCGCGGCGCTCTGCAAGTTATTGCTTCGGAACGCCGACGTTCTCCTGCTCGACGAGCCGACGAAGGGGCTGGATGCCTACGCAAAGGCAGAGTTGGGAGCGATCCTGAAGAGATTGAACGCGGACGGCGTCTCCATTCTGACCGTGACGCACGATCTGGACTTCGCTGCAAGCTTTGCAGATCGCTGCGCGATGATGTTCGACGGGCGCGTGATTTCCGCCGACGAGCCGCACCGGTTCTTCTCCGGAAACCGCTACTACACAACGGATGCAAACCGCATTGCGGGCAGCTGGTTCCCGAGCGCCATCACCTGCGAGGAAGTCGTGCAGAACTGCCGGGAGGCGGGCAGATGAAGCGGATTTTTGCCAGCCGCCGCACCAGATGGGCGGCTATCGTCATTTTGATTGTCTTACCGGCAATACTCGCCGCGTATTCCGTTTTTGAATTTCGAAGACCCAACAGCTTCGGTGAAGACCACGGCCTTCTCAATTTCTTCGCCAACAATTCAGACTGGATTCTGGGGCTGCTGTTTCTGGCAATTTCGGCGGTTCCGTTCCTTCTGGTCTTTGAGCGCAGACGCCCGCAGGCACGCGAGCTGGTGCCGATCGCAGTCATGTCCGCCCTCGCGGTCGTGGGAAGAACGGTATTTTCTATTGTGCCGCTGCCGAACTTCAAGCCGTGCAGCGCGATCATTATGATCACGGCCATCGTGTTTGGTCCCGAGACGGGCTTTTTAACCGGTGCACTGACCGCGTTCGTGAGCAACTTCATCTTCGGGCAGGGACCGTGGACGCCGTGGCAAATGTTTACCTGGGGGCTGATCGGGTTTTTGACCGGGCTTATGAAAAACGCGGGGCTGTTTCCAACCGTGGGGCATATCATTCGCCACCCGAAGCCGCGCTTCACAAGCCCCAAATGGGATAAGCTCCTGCCTCCCGATACCGGCCGCGGCGATTTATTAGTGCTTCTTCGCAGGACGACCGAGCGCGCGCCGCTGGGGCTTTGCTGCTGGGGACTTATATCCGGCTTCCTCTACGGCTGGATCATGAACCTCTATTATATTCTGGGCTATATCCGCCCTATCACATGGCAGACGGTCGCGGCGGCGTATGTGTCGAGCTTCTTCTTTGACCTGAGCCACGGGGTGTGCACGTTTTTGGTTTTATGGGCGCTTGCCTCGCCGTGGAGCCGGAAACTCGAGCGCGTGAAAGAGAAATTTGGGCTTGTGGCAGAGCAGAAAAATTACACCATGCCGCAGGCAAGCTGAGACGAGGATGAGAGATGGAAGAAACGAAAAACAAAGCTGCGCCGGTTATCCAGCTTCAGGATGTGCGTAAGGAATACGTCGTCGGCGACTCGCACATCCACGCCTTAGACGGCGTGAGCCTGACAGTCCGCCCCGGCGAGTTCGTCTGCATCTCCGGACGAAGCGGCTCCGGCAAATCGACGATGCTCAATATGCTGGCAGGACTCGAAAAGCCAACCTCCGGCGAGATTGTCATTCTGGACAAGCACATTGAAAATATGAGCGAGAGTGCGCGTATTCGCTTCCGGCGGCAGTACATCGGCTTCGTGTTCCAGAGCTACAACCTGATGCCGCAGTACACAGCGGTCGAGAACGTGGAGCTGCCGCTCATGCTGCGCGGCATCGGAAAACGCGAGCGCCGAAAGCAGGCGCTTGCCGTCATGGAGCAGGTCGGCATTGTCTCCCATGCGGAGCATAAGCCGTCGGAGCTGTCTGGCGGTCAGCAGCAGAGAGTCGGCATTGCGCGGGCGCTCATCACAAAGCCGCCCATCATCTTTGCAGACGAGCTGACCGGCAACCTAGATACCAAAACAAGCGCGGAGATCATGGACTTGCTGACCGGGCTGTTCCGCGGAAACGGCACGACCTTTATGCTGGTCTCGCATGACCCCGATATGTCGCGCTACACCGACCGGACGATTCATCTGCTGGATGGAAAAATTATCAGCGAAGAAACAAACCAAAGCGTGAGGAGATAAGAGAGTATGAGAGTTCAGAGAATGTGCAGAAGACTGGTTTTGCTGCTGCTTGTCGCGGCGTGCCTGTGCCAGATGGCGCTGGCAGTCGATCCGGCGTTCCGGTACGGGAGCAAAAACGTGAGCTGGGTCGAGATGGAGGGAGACAGTTTTCTGCAGATCGACGGCGACGCCGCGGAGCGGAGCCGGCCAAGCGCAGCGCCGGGCGGCTGGATCGACGTGTATCTGCCGCTGCGGGCAAACATTGGCTCCGGCTGCGTGCTGCAGGAGCTGACCTTTGAAGCGGCAGACCCGGAGACCGCGACCGAGCAGCGCCAGTGGCCGTACCGGACGCTGGATATGACGGCGGACTGCGCAAAGTTCCGCTCCAGCACGAACTGGTCCGTGCAGGCGCTCTACGCGGATGAGCAGCTGAACGTCGACGTGAAGATCCCGGTCCCGGCCGCCTCGCAGGCGGGCACCTACAACGCGTATTTCCGGGTCACCGCCGATTATTATGATGAAAACAGCAACCATCAGACTGTCGAGCTGAAGATCACGGCGCAGACGGAGATCCTCTCAGACTCTGCTTCCGGTTCCGGCTCCGGCACGACGGCGTCGTCGTCCTTCGCCGGGGTGAAGCCGAACGACAACGACAAGGTCGTCTCCAGCAACGTCCACGCGCTTCTGATCGCGGACGCAGGCGTTGCGGCCCCCACGGCGAAGCCCGGCGAGAACGCCGAGATCCTGATGCCGCTGGTCGTCAACCGCGAGTATCTGCCGAGCGACCTTTACTTCCTGCGCAACATCTCCATCGAGCCGGCCATCCCGACGACCATCAAGGACATCAGCAACTGGCCGTTCGATATTACCTCCATCAGCTACGTCCGTCACCTGGATGATATGACCTACAACAGCCGCGCGGACGTGGAATACTCCATCCCCGTCTCGCAGACGGCGAAGAAGGGCGTCTATCCTATCGACTTTACGATCTGGGCAACCGTCTGGCGCTACGACGAGATGAACGGCACGGACATTCAGGAGGACGTAAAGTTTACCGTGACGATCTATGTGAACGTCACCGAGGATGGCGCGGACTCCGGCGTGACGAGCGACCTTGGCGCGCTGACGACTGTCTCGGTCGACGAGGACGGGCAGCACATCGCCGCGCCGCGCGGCAACTGCGGCCAGCGCATCAAGTTCACGCTGCCGCTGGTCAACCGCGGCAAGAACCTGACGGAGATCACCATTGCCCCGAAGGTCTCCTCGAACCTCAACGAGTGCCCGTTCGTGGTCGAGCAGACGAACTACGGCCAGACCATCCCCGACATGGCGCCGGGTGACACGGTCATGGTGGAGTTCGACTTCCAGCTCTCGCCCTACGCGACGCAGGGCAACAAGCCGGTCACGTTCGAGTGTACCTATAAAGAAAACGGCACGCAGAAGACCTGCGAGGTGACGAGCTTTGTCTACGTCGTCTACGGCTATGAAGAGCCGAACACAGCCTCCGCGCCTCCGGTCCACATTGAAAGCTATAACCTAACCGTGGACGGTCAGCCTGTGAGCCAGCTGTTTGCGGGCGACGAGGCGGTCCTCTCCATGACCATCCGCAACGACGACAAGAACGTCAACGCGCGCAAGGTGCGCATCGGCGCTTCCATTGACACGAAGGTGCTGCTCTTTGCCATGGGCGAGACGGACACCAAGTATGTGGATGTGATCGAATCCGGGAAGTCCGCGGATATCTCCTATAGGATCACGGTCGCCAACGACGCGGCGGAGGGCCCCACGAATTTCGCCATTACCCTGAACTACGAGAACTGGGAGGTCACGCAGGCCTCCGCCTCGCAGACGCTGCCGCTCATCGTCAAGCAGCCGGTGCGTGTAGAGGTCGGCGAGCCCACCATCTATGACGCCGACGCGAAGCCCGACGAGCCGATCGCCATGAGCCTGAGCATCGTCAACAAGGGCAGAAGCAAGATCTACAATGTCTCCATCGGCGTGGAAGGCGACGGCCTTTCGATGTACGAGGATTACTACGGCGGCGACGTGCTGCCGGCGGCAAAGCTCAACCCCGACATTCTGGTCGCTAGCACGACGGCAGGCAAGTGCAGCGGCAAGCTGCTGGTCCACTATGAAGACAGCGAGGGCGAGACGTACACGGAGACCGTGCCGGTCAGCTTCACGGTAGCGGAAAAGGCCGTCCAGCAGCAGCCCGAGCAGAACGACCAGATCCAGAGCGAGCCGATTGAGCAGCCGAAGAAGAGTGTCCCCACGGCCGCGATCGTCGGCGGTGGTGCGGGCGTGCTGGCGCTGGGCGGCATCGGCGCGGGTGCGGCGATCAGAAAGGGGCGCAGAAAGCGTGAGATTTCTTGATTTCTTCCGCATGGGGCTGGTCAACCTCTCCCGCCGCAAGGCGCGGACGATCCTGACCGCCCTTTCGATGGCGATCGGCGTCATGTGCATCGTCGTTCTCATCTCGGTCGGTCTTGGCTACGAGGCGGCCTACCGGGAGAACATCGAGGCGATGGGTAGCCTGACGAAGATCGACGTGGCCCCGCCGAGCGATTCCACGGGCGGCAGGACCGCGCTGCTCAATGACAAGGCGGTCGACGCGTTCAAGAAGCTGCGCGGGGTGGAGGCGGTGACGCCGGTCGTGCAGGCGACGGCGTGGCTGCAATCCGGGTCTTACATTGGCTCGGCAAAGCTCTACGGCATTGACCTTTCCACGGCGGAGAGCTTCCTCATCTACCCCGTGGAGGGCGAGATGCCCGGCGCGGGCACGCATCTGCGGCCCGAGATCATGTTCACCGACGATATGGCGGCGTCGTTCGCGGATCCGGACAAGGACTGGGAGTTTGCCCTGAATGCGGACGGCACGCCGAAGGTCGACCTGCTGCATTCGACCGTCAAGCTGACCTTCGACTACTCGAACCTCTCGGGCGAGTACCAGGAGGGAGAAGACGGGCGCGCGGTGTCGGCGGGCAATATGTACCGGCTCAACATCTCCGGCCTCTGCTCCGCGCAGAACTACACCTACGCGACGAGCGGATTCCTCGATAAGACGAGACTGGAAGAGTGGATCAGCGCGAACAGCGCATTCATTCCGCAAAGGTCTCTGGAAGACACCGGCGGGCAGAAGACCTATGATCTGGTTTGGGTCAAAGCCGCAGAGGGCGACGACGTGCAGGCGATTGCGAAGGTCATCCGAGACGCGGGATTCCAGACGTACAGCCTGAACGATATGTTGGAAAGCGTCAAGAAGCAGTCCAATCAGATTCAGGGCATGCTGGCGGCAATCGGCGCGGTGTCAATGCTTGTCTCGGCAATCTGCATTGCGAACACGATGATGATGTCCATCAACGAGCGGCGAAAAGAGATCGGCGTTCTGAAGGTGCTGGGCAGCGAGATGACCGACATCATGTTCATGTTCATGGTCGAGGCGCTTTTGGTCGGCATTGCGGGCGGTCTGTTCGGCATGGGGCTGAGCTTCGGGATGCGGGAGTTAATACCGGTGCTGTTCTCCGACATGGATGTGCGCAGCATCATTCCGGTCTGGCTGGTTGTGGTTGGCCTCGGCTTCTCCGGCATCGTGGCGCTCCTCTCAGCCCTCGCCCCCGCGATTGGCGCAATGCGCATCTCGCCTTTGGAGGCAATCCGGGCAGAGTAATGGATCTGATTCAAAAGGAGTAGCACTATGAAATTAAAAAAAGCAATTCTGGTACTTATTGCTGCAGCAATCGTTGTTGCGATAGGTGGAACGGCTGTTTTGGTGCTGCAATACTTCTCTGAAACAGCTGCGGCCGCTAATTCAAGCGGAGATTTGGAAATAGATTATCTCATAAAAGACAACGAATCAGATACAGAAAATACTGCGCAGCAGGAAAGCAAGAATATTTTCCAATGGTTGATTGCAAGGCTCTCCGCAGATAAATCCGAAGTAGTTGAAGTTGCACCGCAAAACAGTTCGATTACGGAAAATGGGCAAAGAACAACTGGCCGGCCCAGTGTGGACCTTGCCGATAGCGATGGTCAGGAGATTCAAAGCGCGGCAGGGAAAAATGGATCCAAGACAACGGCTCCGTCAAAGAATGCAGTTGACAACACGGGCAAAAATGACAATTCCGCAGAGCAGCAACCGGAAGATTCCACGATTGATGCCCCAGATGAGGAAGAAAAACCGTCGGGCGATACGGTCACAATGACGATTCGCTGCGATACTGCCGTAGCCAAAGGAATGAGCACGGAAGCAAAGTGGGCGGGGATCGTTCCTCCAAGTGGTGTTATCCTGCCGGTTACAACATTTACGATTGAACCGGGCGAAACGGCGTTCAGTGTCCTGCAGCGTGCAAGTAAGCAATATATGTTCCAAATGGAGTACAGTGGAACGAACGGATCACAGTATGTTGAGGGGATCAATAACCTTTATGAATTTGACGGCGGCCGCTGGAGTGGGTGGATGTACTGTGTCAACGACTGGTACCCCAATTATGGCTGCGGACAGTATGCCTTAAAGAATGGCGACGTTATTGAATGGAATTATACCTGTGATCTTGGTAAGGATCTTGGTCAGGAATGGGTTGGCGAAGATTGGACGGAAACACACGAGTGATTCGCAGATCCATGCATGACCAGTTCCCATAGTAGTAGGCAAATCCGTGTTTTGGAGCGCGCCTAACATGCGGTTAGGCGCAGGAGAGAAAGGAAGGTGGACAACAAAAGCAATAATAAAGGTACGGAAGGAAATCAGACACGATCACATCTAATAACGAAAAAGGAGCATGTTATTATGAGCAAAAAAAGACTTCTTGCGCTTCTGATGGCAGTTGTTATGATCATGGCCTTTGCCACGACTGCATTTGCCGCTACGCTGATCAGCAACACGGAGGATACCAGTGTTCTGACGCTGACATCCACGGGGAACACCGTGACCTACACCGCAGTCACGGTTGAAGGTGATCCGGAAGGTACAGGAACCGGCTATCCGGACGTTACGACGTATTCGTACAACATTGTTCTGCCGTCCACTGCTACATCGTTAACTTCCGTTAGGATTACTGCAAAATATGATGTAGAGACGACACTTAAGATTGGTGACGACGAACAAGAGTATAGGACGAGTGGTGATAAGAAAATAACCACCGTGACTCTCGATTTCACATCTGGTTCGAAACTGTTTAAGATCTATTCCGGAACAACGTTGGTGCGCTCCTTTGTTGTCACCGCTGGTATCAGCGGACAAAAGCTTTCCAATGTTACCATGCGCATCAACGTCCAGAATGCTTATAGCTGGCTCAAGAAGGGCAATTCCATGAACGCAACTTCTAGCGCTGGCTTGGAGCATTTGAAAACGGCGACGGGTATTACCGTTACAAACAATGTTGCCTCTGATATGAGCGTAGTTACACTTACTGGTCTGCCTACTGGTTCGACTGCGATGGCCGCCTTGTATTATATCTGCGGCGGTGTTCAGGACGGCACTGCTGTCAAGCTCTATAAGAATGGTACTGATATTACGGCTACTGGACTTGGCATCGATATCAAGGGCACCGGTTCTGATGGAGCCGGACACTACACCTATATCTCCGCAATGGGCAAAAAGGCAACGTCTAGTACGGAAGCAGACAAATGGCTTGGAGAAAGGTCGACAGAACAATTCTCGGGCTGGCTGTATCTGAATCGCGAGAGCAACGGTACGTATAGTATGCCGTCCTATGGTGCCGCGCAGTACACGCTGACGGACGGCGAAGATATCGTGTGGCTGTTTACGAACAATTTTGGAGACTATAACATCCTTAATCCTTCAAGCGCGTCCTAATTAATTACCCCACAGCAGGAAACGAAAGTTTCCTGCTGGGGGAGCACGTAAACAGTTGGAGGAGAAGAAATGAAACGATTCACACGGATAATTGCCAGCATACTGGCTGTAATACTTTTACTGGGAAGTGTTTCGGTTTATGCCCTGCCGGATATCCTGAATACCAATAGATGGCCGGATCCCGGAAATAATCAGGAAACAATCATAACCTATGACTGGGCGTATCGCGCAATGGTGATCCCGGAGCTTGATTCGAGCCGCTATGCGGATACTACAAAGGAAAAGTGGTCAAACGAATATACGTTCAGCAACAGGTTTAACCTACCCTATCTGACAGGGCAGGAGGAATCGGCAGCGGAGGGAACGCTTTTTCGGTGGTATCCTGGTAACTTTACTGTTCCCAAAGATGCGGTACATACGTCCGAAAAAAATGATTATAACGTAACAATTCAGATATATACCTACCCGACAGTTTCGACGAACCCGACAAAGGGGACGCTGCAAAAAACTCTGGAGAAAAGGGATTATTACACACCGCAGTGTGTGTACACGGAGTTTACCTATGGAGGAATTGCGCGGAAAACCCCCAGGTTCATCATGGGATTGCGGGAAAGTCCGTATCCCTATACGGATGCCGAAATTGAAAATGCACTGAAGCTGCTTCCGCAGTTTCTTGATACATACAATCGCCTGGAGTCTGTGATCAATCAGATTTATGCAAAGGTACAGCAGGAGCCCGGGAAAGCAGGCCCCGGCGACTACCACCCCATTTATACTTATATGCTCTTTGATGAGCTTCGGCGCATCAGCAGCCTCTTTACTGGGTCAGCTATTGTAGACGAGAGTGCGAAAAACATTGCTTCGCTGCAGGAGAAGTTTTTAACACAGTTGAAGCACGGTGATGCGTCCTATTATGAGCCGAAACAGCTCGAGGCGCAGCTTACGACAGCAAAATGGTGGCTTGATTTCGCTGATACGCACCGGATTGATGAACCGAATATCACAGCCTTTACATTGGCTGGTTCGCCGGGCGTGATCGACGATGATGCGCATACCATTACAGTATATCTGCCGGAGGGGTTTGACCGTACAAAACTGACAGAAGCGGATGCAGCGGTTCAGACAAATGGCTGGACACATGCAACACTGAAGGGCAGTTTCGCGCAGAATACAGCCTCCTATCAGGTCGTAGCGTATGATGAGACATCAAGCGTGACCTATAATGGTCCGGGGCAGGGGAATCAGGAGTTCTGGGCAGATGTCCAGCAGAACTGGAAGGTAAGGATAGAAAAAGGAACCCCTGCTGCGCAAATCACATCTTTTGCCGTTAAGACAAGTGACGGGAAAACCCGTAATGCACGGATCGACCACAATGCGAAAGAAATCACGCTGAATCTTCCGTATAAAACGGCACTTACAGGACTCAAGCCGATCGTTGCATACAACGGGACTACGATCTCCGCGATCCCTTCGGATTATATGAAGCCGCAGAAGATCACAGTTTCAACTGTTGTCGGCGGGACAACCTATTCTACTGAATATACGGTTAAAATCACCGCCAATAAATCCAACGAGTGCAAACTGCTCGCATTCCGTGCAGCTGGGGTTGACGGCGAGATCAATGAAGAAGCTGGAACAGTCACACTTCAGGTTCCGTATGGAACGGATCTGACGAAGCTCGCGCCGGAAGTAACGATTTCTGAGTTTGCGTCCTGTAGCCCGACAAGCGGCGCTGTACAGGACTTCTCAAAGGATGCTGTAAAGTACATAGTTACAGCGCAGGACACTAACACAACAAAAGAGTATCTTGTTACTGTCACGGCTGCCGCAGCTGATGACGATACAAAGATGCAGTCCTTCTCCTATCAGGGAATTGCCGGAACGATCAACACAACTGCCGGAACGGTAAAACTGGAGGTTCCGGCCGGAACGGATTTAACAAAGTTTGCTCCGACCATCGTTATTCCGTCGACTGCTACGGTTGAACCGGCTTCTGGCGTAGCGCAGGACTTCTCCAAAGGCCCCGTGACTTATACCGTTACTGCGCAAAGCGGAAAGAAGCAGAGCTATCAGGCAACGGTTACATGCAAGGCGGCAGAGGTCGACGAGGCGCTGGTCGAGCGGATGCAGACCCTTCTGGATAAGATCATTGCACGCTATCGCAAGACGGTGACAAGCGGGAGCACGGACTGGGAGTTTATGAACCTCGGGTTCTACGACCATAAGCTTCGTAAGCCGGGCGATGCGCTTCCGCTTAATTTTGATATTGAGCAGCAAGCCACGGAACTCAGCCGCGTAAAAATGACGGACTATGATCGCGGCATTATGATGTTCACCGCACTTGGAATTGACGCGACGAAGCTGGATGCGTATGCGGGAAAGGATATCATATACTCCACAAAAAAGGAAACTGTCAATATCAACAACCTTGTGGAGCAGCTTTATAATTACCCTGTTGATGATACGATCAATGGCCCGATCTTCTTCCTGAATGCGGTCGACATGGGTAATTATACAATTCCGGCAGATGCCAAGTGGACGCGTGAGGATATCCTGAATACACTTCTGGCGCATGAGTATGGTTCTGATAAATTCCAGCTTGACATGGTCGCCATGCTGATGCAGGCAATCGCACCCTATCAGGATGAATACCCAGCCGTTAAGCAGAAGCTGAACGAAGGTTTGGATATCATTCTTGGCAACAAATCGGCGCCGGATTGCGTTGGAATGAAGCCCGGATACATTTTCTATTCGACCGGCTATGATAACAGTGAGGTTACGGCACAGGTCATTTGCGCGCTCTGCGCAATGGGCATCGATCCGAATACGGATCCGCGTTTCAGCGATGGAAACGGCAAGAGCGTCATTACGGTATGGCTGGATCTGTATGCGAACGAAGAGGAAGGCTACTTCCACCATACATCGTCTGCGCGGAACGACGGTATGGCGACGGAACAGAGCTGCTATGCGCTGCAATGGTATCTGAATTTCCTGAAAAAAGGCGGCGCGGGGCATCCGTATTCGCTGTACGCCGACAATGGCTTCGACTTCTCCAAAGAACTGAGTACCGACGCTTCGATTCTGTCCTTTACGCTCAACGGACAGAAGGGCGAGATCAAAGACGATAAGATCACAGTAAAATTCCCTGCGTCCGAGCCGACAAAGGATCTGTCTCCTACGATCCAGCTTGCCGCCGGTGCCCGCCTGATCGCCCCAGCTCTTCCGGTAACGTTCATTCCGGGTGCGGCGCAGCCGTTCACGGTGCAGGCCGAAGACGGAAAGACGCAGAAGACCTATTATGTGACGGTCGAACTGGATGAAAACGTGAAACCGGCAAACACCGAATATGATCTTTCTCAGGCCGTGATCAAGGACCACGACCAATACACGCTTGACGCGGCCACGATCAAGAGCAGCAAGGCAAAAGACGGAACGATTGAGATCCTGATCACCGTTCCCGCGCCTGCAGATCCCGCGAAGCTCCGTGTCACGCTGCCGCTGCCCTACGGCGCAACGAGTACGCTGATCTTCGATGGAAAAAAGAATCTGGATCTGAGCGATTGGGTCGATTTTACGGTCACTGCTGGAAATGGCACGGTGCAGAAGTACCGGATCAAGGCGGTACAGGAAAAGCTGGCGAAGATCGAATCGTTCTCGCTGACGATCAATGGGAAAAGCTATCCTGGCACCATTACCAGAACAAAAGGCGACAGCTGGAATATCTCAATAACAGGCGTGCCGTCCAACGCAAGCCTCAATAACCTCAAGCCGACCATCAAGCTGTCGGAAGGGGCATCCTGCTCGCCGCTGCCGACGCTCGCGCAGGACTTCCGGAATACGGTGATCTATACAGTAACGGGTGACGGCATGGCAACGCAGACATATACTGTCACGATTTCCACTTCTGGCGCTGTAGACCCTGCACCGGTGGACACTTCCGCAAAGATCACATCCTTTGTGATAAAGGGCAAGGCTGGTGTGATCGATCATACCAACGGCCTGATCAAGGTCGAAGTGGACAGCAGCGTGGATCTGACACGTGTTGCACCGGAAGTCAAGGTCAACAGCGGATGTACCGTTAATCCGGTTTCCGGGCAGGTCGTCAATCTGACGATGCCGCTTGTTTACACGGTATCGAATGGAGAGAGCCAGAAGCAGTACACTGTCACAGTCACGAAGGTCAATTCCGCGTCGCAGAATCTCTGGGAAGCAGTCGCGGGAAAGACTGATCCGAAGGGTTATCAATACAGCCCCGATACGACGCCGCGAAAAGATACCTCGTCAGCGTCGCAGACCCTGGCACCGTCCCTTGGCAGCCTACAGCTGCTGGCAAACGGAAAAGCTGCGGCTTATACGCAAAGCACATATGGCAGCGAGACGGCGATCGTTCCGAACGCCTACAGTGCAGCGACGACCTATCGCCTGAAAGCGCCCAAGGGGCTGCTCGGACAGCTGACTGCATCGGGCTCCGGATTACAGCTCGTTCTTGGCGGTTTGCGCCTGACGATCGGCGAAGAAATGGATACCGTGCGCGGTCTTGACCTGACGGCGGCGCCGGCAAGCACAACGGTGCAGAATCTCTGGAAGAACCAGAAAGCAGTCACCGGACTTTGGGACATCCAATCGGACAGCGTATCTGGCGGCATGACGATGCGCTTTGACTGCGCCGCGGCCGGGACGAACGCGCTGGTTCTGATGCGGTATAACACATCCACCAAGAAATTCGAAGCGGTCAACGCGAAGAAGTGGCGTGTGGAGAACGGAATTCTGATTGCCGAAAAGATGCCTGCCGGTATCTACGGCGTTGCAAAAAAGTGAGGAGGAACAAAGCATGAAAACACAAAAACGGCTGTTGGCGGGGCTTTTGTCCGTCGCCATCTGCCTGAGCCTGCTGCTGACGCTGCCGATCGCGGCAGGGGCGGCATCTCAATCCACACCCACGTGGGATGATTGGACTGAAGGCGATGATTGGCCGATGCCGGCAAAGCTGACGATTGCCGGGACGGAAATTTCGCCCGCAGGAACCGACTGCGACTTCATAATCGATGGAACGACCACCAGACTGACGAAGGATCAGGTCGTTGCGGCGCTTGCAAATCCCGGCTGTGTTACAGCGACCAAGGGTGCTGGTGTCGTGATGTGGGAGGATTTGACCGATACGCAGAAGGTGGCTGTGAATTCTGCTACCAAAGGCACTGACTTTTCAACAAAAGCTCCGGGAGCAGAAGATGATACATACGTCGAAGAGGAACTGTTATTTGCCGCAGATGTGGGAGAAAACGTAGAAGGAGCCGTCTGTGTCGGAAAGCTCATCACGATTGCGTGGAAAAACGGGGATCCGGATTATTACGCCAGAGAAGAGAACTGGAAGGTTGGCACAAATAATAAGAAAAGACCACGACTCCAAGCTGTCTGCGTCTTCTATAAAGGCTCTGCGACGCCAACACCCACATGGGATGATTGGACTGAAGGCGATGATTGGCCGATGCCGGCAAAGCTGACGATTGCCGGGACGGAAATTTCGCCCGCAGGAACCGACTGCGACTTCATAATCGATGGAACGACCACCAGACTGACGAAGGATCAGGTCGTTGCGGCGCTTGCAAATCCCGGCTGTGTTACAGCGACCAAGGGTGCTGGTGTCGTGATGTGGGAGGATTTGACCGATACGCAGAAGGTGGCTGTGAATTCTGCTACCAAAGGCACTGACTTTTCAACAAAAGCTCCGGGAGCAGAAGATGATACATACGTCGAAGAGGAACTGTTATTTGCCGCAGATGTGGGAGAAAACGTAGAAGGAGCCGTCTGTGTCGGAAAGCTCATCACGATTGCGTGGAAAAACGGGGATCCGGATTATTACGCCAGAGAAGAGAACTGGAAGGTTGGCACAAATAATAAGAAAAGACCACGACTCCAAGCTGTCTGTGTCTTCTATAAAGGCTCTGCGACGCCAACACCCACATGGGAGATCACAGATATCAATACGCGATACGTGAATCTGCTGGAACGGTACGCCACGCCGGATGCGGGTGTTGTGGCCTATGTCAACACCAAAAACGCGAAGGAAGGCACCAAGTTGACGATCGCACAGGTCAAAAATGAGGCTGGAGACGCACTGGAAACGCCGGCGACCGGTCTGACCATGACGATCGGCACGATCGGCGCAAACGGCGTTGCAACGATCACTATCAAGACGACGGCGCAGACGCCGGGTGGAACCTATTATTTCAAGGTTTCGGACGAAACCGGAAGTGTCTCCAAGGTGCAGAGCTTTGAAGTCAAAAAGACCTATGGTGTGACGCTCTCTGTTTCCCCCGCGGCTGCGGCAAAGGTATGGCAGCTCTCCGCTTCACGCGGTACGATCAAGGGAACGAATAATACCGTATATCTGCCAGCAGGTGTCAAGGGCGATTATAGCTCCAGCACTTCGCTTGCCCCGGTCGATTCGTCGGGAAATGCCTACTATCTGAAGGACCATCCGGCATCGGGCGAAGCGTATGACGATGGGAAGATGTATCTGTTCAGTCATTATGAGATCAAAAAGAACGGTGTGGCTGACGATACAGTCGTGAATATCATGGGCAGGAAGCTGAATGGCATAACGCAGGAGCGCAATATGTCCGGAAAGGAGACGATGCTGGTTCCGGCATATGACATTTCGGTCACGGCGGCATTCGTTGAAGCCTATCAGTTGAACCTGGGAGATCTCCCAGCAAGTTCGCTCTTCAGCTGGTACCGCGAGGGCGATACCGTTGACCTGACAAACAGCATTGCCGCCGCAGAAAAAGCGGCGCAGGCGAAAAAAGACCCGCAGCTGATCCAGTCCGTGCTGGTATATAAGACCGGCGACGAAAGCGTAAAGGTTCTTGAAAAAACAGCAAGCCAGGGCTATGCAGACGTATCGTTCAAGATGCCTGCTTATCCTGTGAGCGTAAAGGTCACGTATGTCGCGGATACCGCACCGCGGCTCACTGCTGTAACGGAGCAGCAGGGCATTCTGATCGCGGGCCGTAAGGGCGAGACGACGCTGGATATCACGACAAAGAATGTCCCCGACGGCACAAAGCTGACGATTGCGGCTTGCGGTATTACCGGTACAGCGAATACTGTAAATGGCCTGAACCTGAGCATCAGCGAGGTCAAGGACAACAAGGCGACCGTCACAGTAACGACCGCAGAGGCAATTACAGCAGGTGCATATTATTTCAAGATCTCCATGCCGGACAAGACTGTGTTGAAGTACAGCCAAAACTACCATGGCACAGTGACGGTTTCCGCTGCGGAGACGAAGAATCTGTCGCTCGGTGCGCAGACTGGCGAACTGACGGCGGGTACGGCCGGAAGTGCAACGTATGCCGGTACAGCGTTCAATCTGGCAGATACGGATAAGCTGACCGTAGCAGAAACCGACGCGAAGGGGACATTGAAGGAGATCGGCAAAACAACTGGTCTGACGTTATCCGTTTCCGCGATCAAATTGGAAAAATTCACAGTAACTGCCGCGATCACGGCGGATGTGAAGGAAGGCACGTATTACTTCGTCGTTTCCGGCGCAGATCTGAAATCTGCGGTTGCGTCTGTCGTTGTACAGAAAAAACCGGAAGCCAAGACCTATCAGATCAAGACGGAAACCTATAAAAATGGCTATGTCAGTCTCGATAAGCAGGAAGCAAAGGAAAAGGAAACCGTCAAACTGACGATCAATCCCAATACCGGCTATGTACTGGACAGCATCTCCGTTGAAAAGACTGACGGAACGGCTGTAACACTGACTGGTACGGGGAACACGCGGACATTCGAAATGCCGGCATCTGATGTAACGGTAAAAGCCACATTTAAGGAAGCTGATGAAGAAACGCATCGCATCACAGTCGTCGCAGCTCCTGGCGGTACGGTCACAGTATCTCCGACCGAAGCCAGCAAAGGGGAGACGGTAACGGTTACAGTGACGCCAGACAGCGGAAAGCAGATGGTTGCTGGTTCTCTGAAGTATTCGGAGGCGAAAGCTGGCGGCAACGTCGTTACGATCAGCGGGAATACGTTCGTAATGCCCGATGTGGATGTCTCGGTATCTTGCCAGTTTGAAACCGCAAAAGAGGGAAGTACGGACATTGTTATCACTTCCTTCACAATCAATGGCGTTTCTGCCGCAATCAACAACGAGAGCAGGATTATTACCATTGTGATGCCCTATGGCACAGATCTGAGCAAGGTCGCTCCGGTTATTGTGGGCAAGAATATTCAGAGTATGACACCTGCATCCGCGCAGCTTGTAGATTTGAGAAATTCAAAGGTCTACCGTTTCTATGCTGCAGATGGTACATACGTCTCCTACAACGTCAGTGCTTATACGGAGGATCCGTCCCCTTCGCAGTCCCTTTGGGAAAAACTTCAGGATCAAATCAATAGTAATCCCAACTGGTGGGAACTGGCTGAATCCCAAAAGAAGAGCGGATATTACAGATAATCGCACGAAGAAGACAGCCTCGGCTCGGTATTCCGAGTCGGGGCTGCCGTATGTCCATCAAAAATCTATGTTAGGCCGCTTTCCGAAATCGCAGGCCGTTTGCCCGCACGGACAGCTCCTGCGACAGAAGGCGCAGCGTTTCAAATTCGTCGTCGAGACCGTCAAGCTCCCGGCGAAGAATTTCTTCGTAGTGCTGCTTTTTCTGCTCCAGCGTGGCAATTTTGTTCACCCACCGCTCCATAACGCTGGGGCTGCGGCTGCCGCTCTGGATGAGATAATCGGCCTTTTCCTGATACAGCGCAATTTCCTTCTTGACGGCAGAATAAAACTCCTCCGTCATTTTGTCGCGCTGCTTCGCGTCGTCAATGATGTAAAAGCTGTTGACGCTGAGCGCATTGTCATTCTGGTTCATATCGCTGAGCTGCTCAATGAACGTCTCGAACGTATCGACCTTATCCATGTGCTGCCGCGGGATGAAATACAGATGCCCGGTCGAGCTGACCTTGGTGGTCTCCAGCATCCGCAGATAGCTCAGGCAGATCGTCTCGATCTGTCTGCGGTTCGCGCACGTTTGATAAAGCTCGAACAGTTCTTCCGCCCGGCGGCAGTAATTCAGGGGATCAATATCGGCATCAAAGCCGATATTGTCATACCCAAACCGATTGTCGCGCCGGTCGTAAAAGATGTTTGCCAGCTTTTCATATTGATTCGTCCGCTGGTTGAGCGTTTCCTTGACCAGCTCACGGGAATAAACATCCTCGGTGTGCGCGTTGTCGCGGCAGTAGACCGCGTAGATATGATGCGCACCGGGGCTTTTTACCGTGATCCGATCCTTGATATCGCCCGTCGCGGAGCGGAACGCATCCGATACGGAAATTCGCTTGCTGCCGGAATACGGGATGTTCAGCTCCTCACAGAGCTGCGCCAGCGCCTCCTTCTCCACCAGAATATTGGCAAGCGAGAAATAGAGGAATTTGCCCAGCACGGAGGCATTGTCGCCGTTGGGCGCGCCAATGATGTCCTGAAAGCTTGTAATATTCGTCATACGCAATTCCTTTCTTTAAGCAGTCTTTCGTTTCGTCCAGTCCAGCAGATAATCGTCCACACCCTTGAATCGCGGGTTCCAGGTACATTGATAGTATCGGATACCCGGGATCGACTGCACCTCACGGCGCAGGGTGATAATGGCCTGCCGGACCTGCGGATTTGTAAACTGATCCATGTCCATCGCCTCCATGACCTCCGTGACGCCGAGCGACAAGAGCGTTTCCCGCAGCCCCTTGTGGGCATTTACGCCGCCGAGACACACAAAGAGCGCATCGTTTGCAAAGTAGCTTGCAATATCGCCCTTGAGCGGCCCCTCGGTGAGATAGGCGCGCTTCTGTGTCGTGTCGCCGGTGACGTGGATCCACGAATAGCTGCGTGCACCGTTTTCCATGCGGCTCGACCGGCTGGACAGCCAGCGGTATTTTCGCGCCGCATCGCCGTCCAGTCGGATCTTCATACCCTGAATGAGACCATCCTTGTTCCGCACCGGAATGAGAAATCCATTCGCGCCTGCCAGCGTCCATGCCCCGTCCTTTGTGTAAAAACCGGGTAATCCGTGCAATTCATGATCGCACGCAAGAAGCGACGCCAGCAAGCGCCGTTCGGATTCCGTTTCCGGCATGGACTTATAGCCGTTGCGGGCAATGATCTCATCCGGGAGTCCTCGTTCATGGAGATTTTCTCTGTGCCGGTCGGAGAGCGTCAGAAGTGACAGCATTTCCGAATAGGCCGCATGGCGCTGCTTTAGCGCATACGGCTCGCGGCTCGTTGTGTTTGGGGAGCTGGGCTGTAAGGGCAGCTTATACACGTTGCTCTTTGCAGCCAGCTCCAGATAGGCTTCTTTGTTGGATAGACCGTTCAGCCGCGCATACAGCGTCACGCTGTTGCCGCTTGCACCGCAGAGATTGCAGCGGTACTGATCGGTCCGCGTGTTCAGACTCAGATGATATTTGCCGGTTCCGTGGTCACCGCAGAAGGGGCAGCTTGCCTCAACCTCCTCGCTGTGAAGCGTTCGGTCATTGAGGACAAGCCCGCACCGTCTGGCGGCTTCCAGGATCGGCAGCTTCTGATAGGCCAGACGGCGCGCCCCCTTTCTGAAAAGTAAGGTTACGCCGCCTTCGGCATTGCAGTGCTGCCAGCCCGCACGGAAAGCTCCGCATTACGGACGCATTTGGCGAGGATCATCTGACTGGTCGGACGGATGTTGCTGAGATCGTCCACAGATTCCATGTTGTCGAAGAACACCGGATAATTGCGGCCGGTAAGCCGTTTCACCAGTTCGGACACCTCCGCGCCTGCCCGGATCTTCTCAGAGAGCGAGAGCCGGTCGTAGCGGCGGCCGTTGTAGGTAAAGCGGAACACGTCCTTTAATTCGCCGGTCGTCTTGACCACATCGTAGAGCGAGATCTTCACGCGGTTCAGCGCGAGCTTCGAGAATGTTAGTTCCGCGCGCTTGCTCATGTAGAGGATCACGTCTTTCATAACGATTTTCTTTTCCGTGATCTCCTGCTCAATTTTGTGAATCCGTTCGTCAAAATCCTCCGGCGCGGCGCTCAGAACCTGCTGCGCGGCGGCAAGCTGCACCCGGCAGTCCTCCAGAGATGCCTTGCACTCGGCAAGACGTTCACTGTCCGCGGGACTCAGCGTGCCGCATTCCATGCTTGCAGTCAGGTTCTGGATGCGGCGGCGAAGCTGCTCCAAGGTCTGCTGACGCTGCATATTCTGCTGCGCGGCAGCGGTTTGAAGCTGTTCGCGCTTCTGATTCAGCGCGTCGATCTCGGACTGGTATCTGACCAGATCATCCGCTTTGAACTGCTCGAACGTGCTTTGACTTTTCTGCTCCATCTCCTGAAGCTCCGCGATCTGACCTTTCAGCTGTGTGCCGTCGACAGCGATTCTCTCCGTTTCCGCCTGTAAAGCCTCACGGAACGCCGGATATTCCTGCTGTGAGAGAACACGGCGGCAGACTGGGCAGCTTGTACCCGACTGAAACCGCTTCAAAAGCGCGGTGTTCTGCTGATAACGCTTCCCCAGCGCCTGCACCTTTGCCGTATCCTCTGCCAGCGGGCCTGTGTATTTTGGCTGGTAGACCTCGGACGACCGAGCGCCCAGCTTTGCGTGAAATTCTTGCAGCTTTGCGTCCAGTTCTGCCGTATCCGGCGTTTCCGGTGCTTCGCCGGAAAGCTCCTCGTACTGCTCGCTGGCCTGCACGAGCTGCTCCTGCAAATCCTCTAAATTGACGTTCTCGAATCGCTGTGCTTCCAGCGATGCAATTTCACGCTGCAAGTCCTGTATCTGCGCGTTCAGTTCAGCGGACAGTTCTTTGCTGCTTTGCCGCTGCTTCTGCGCCAGATCGAGTTTGCCGCTCAGATAGACTGCATCCTGTTCCAGTGTTCGGATTTCTTCACGCCGGTTCTTGAGAAACGTTTCAGGAGACAACAATTTAAGCCCGGAGAGCCGCTGCTGCGTCTGCTCATTGAGCAAGGGTAACACGTCAGCCTGCTGAACAGGCGGCAGATACCGCTCCAACAGCTTCTTTCCATCCTCACCCAATTCTTCGATAAAGTACAGGGGATTGAAAATGGAGAGAAACACATCCCGTTCGCCGAACATCTCATTGAGATCCGTTTGCCGGATGGCATAGCCGTCGTAGGTGATGTTCATGCGATCCTTCTGCCGGCTGCGGGTCAGCTCGTGCGCTTTGCCGGTATCATCCGTAAAGCGCATCGTGATCTGCAGGCCCGGATTCGTCTCATTGTGCAGCCGGTCAATGCCGCGCTCCCCGAAAAAGGGAAGCCCCGTAACGGCAAACGCGATGGCGTCCGCCAGACTGGATTTGCCGCGGCCGTTGCCGCCAGTGACGATGGTAGGATTACCGAACGAGATCTCCATAGGCGCTTCATAGCATTTGAAGCCGGAGACGGTCATGCTGCTGATCTGAAAGCCCTTGATTTTTTCCATTCGTCCTCCTTACGCTGCCTGCTGCACGACCTTGTAGCCGTCCAGCGTATAAAATGCGACGTTTCCCTGTTTGCGCATGGTGATCTGCGCGTCATAAAGCTGCGCACCGGGCATAAGCATGGGATGATTGCCCTGCGCGTAGACCTTCGCCTGCTTGCCTTCTGCGTTTTGCAGCACGGCGCAGACCAACGGCTGACCGGACATATCCTGCTGATTGCTCACCGACAGCACAACGTACTGGCAGACCTGTCGCGTCGTAAACGGGAGCGGCTGCTGAGACTGCTGTGTTGGCCGCGATGATTGCTGCGGTGCTTGCTGCTGCGTCTGCGGCATGGCCGTCGGCGCTGTATTCTGCGCCTGCTGTCCAGTCTGTCCGTCGCGCTTGTAGCTGAGCTGTGCCTGCGCTGCGCCCGGAGATGTGGGAAGCTGATGCAGCTTGTCCAGCAATTCCAGATACGCGGCGTTCAGCTTCGGCCGCTCGGTATCGCAGATCACATAGGAG
>ERZ1026844.144-NODE-144-length-57677-cov-5.708861_pt1 | contig 57677 bp, 89 predicted proteins | sample MGYA00380152_ERZ1026844 | MGnify/ENA primary metagenome ERZ1026844 (study PRJEB33269, sample SAMEA4719788) | human gut metagenome | biome: human-associated habitat; feature: organic feature; material: feces | place: Cameroon | collected 2013-10 ... | reverse complement strand
CTCTATGGGCTTTTCACCTCCTATAAGCCGTTATTTTATATTTTTATATATTAAATTGGCTGTTTATATCTACTTTTCGGTAGATTCCAAACGGATCGATCGCCACAATCTCATCAATTGCGCGTTCAACCTCTTCCTCGTTCTCCTCTTCGGAGAGCGCGTCCGACGTATGAGCGATCCTTGCCAAATATCCACAGCTATTGTATCCGTTCGTCACGTCAAAGACAAACCATTCACCAAATTGCGTGAACGGATTGTACGGATTATCAATGGTGCTCAGCGCGTAGTTGCTCGTCATTCCGTTCACTCCTTTCATTTGATGTAATCGGATACCGTGCTCGTCGAAATATCCATTTGCTTGGCGATTTCGTCGATCGTATATCCATAGTTTGCCATGGCCTTGATGCGGGATTGCTGCGATGGCGTCAGCCCACGCTGCGTTCTGGGCGTTGCACGTTTCCGGATGACGTCCGTGTCCGTGTACTTGAATATCTTTTGCAGCTTCGTGTCGCTGATGGCCCCTGCCTGGATGGCTTCCCACTCACGATCCGAAATATCAATGGGATAGCGCTTGGCGCCCACCCTGATTCGGGACTGGCTCAGCGCCTGCTGACCAATCTTCTTCTTTTCGCCTGCCGTCAGGTTCGGATTATCCATGGTTTTGGCCTTCACGATCACGTTCGCCAGCATCTGCGCCTTGCGCTCACGGGGCGCGTTCATCTCCGCCGTGTTCAGCTGTGCGTTCAGATGGGCCACCTCGGTGGCGTAAGTATCCGCGGCGCTGCTGTGATACTTCATGCGTCCCGTGTTTGCCATCATCTTGCGCGCCTCGTTGGCCAGTGCCTTGTTCGCGTTCGCATAGTCTGCATAAATATCTTCCTTCAGGGTGCCGCTACTCAGCGTATGCGCATCCTTGGTCTCAGCCATCTGACTGCTCTTCTGCGTGCGAACCCGAATCTGCCCCGTCTTTGGATCGGTGTACTCCTCGCGAACCTCCCTAAATATCAATTCGCCGGTGTCCTTGTCGATCTTGGGCTGGCCCTTGCGCTTGAGCACCTGCTTATCTCCGCCAGCACGGCTAATCAGCGTAGACGCGCCGCCTTCGTGGTACTTTCCGTCCTCGTCATAGCGGGCTTGATATAAGCGCTTCAGCTCATCGATGCGGTTGTCCTTCTCGCTGGCCTTGTAATCCAGCTTGTGCTTACCCGCGTCGATGACGACCATGCTGTGACGAACAGCACGCGCCAGTTCGTCCTCTCCAGCACCCTTGAGCGTCATGTCCGTAATCAGGTTGCTGATCTCTCCCATTTGCTTCTGCGTATTATCAATCAGCTTACCCTTCTTGTTGGTATAACGCATATAGGTCATGCCTTCGCGCTCAGGATACTCCGTCTTTGGGTCAAAGCCCTCCAGCCCCTTCAGCGGCGGCTTGCTCGTGATGCGCACCTTGCTGCTGTTCGAGTTACACGGGATTACCATCACGGTATCGCCGTCAAAGTCCGCGCCGCTCAGCCGCTCCGCAACATGGCTGTTGATGCCAATCGCATCCAGAGGCGTGCTGCCCAGCACCTTCTTTGCGTCCGCCTGGCGATTGTTCACCTTCAGGATCGGAATCTCAAATGTGCCGCCATGCGGATAGCGAATCAGCGCCACCGTTTCGCCGTCCTGATAGCTTGGCGCATACACCTCGTTATCCTTCAGCGACGGCACAGGCAATATCACACGATACCTCTGTCTCGGCAGCGCAGCCGCTTCCAGATGCACCGCCGTCGAATCACAAGAGGACGCGAAATCGTTGAGCAATTCCCGCTTAATCGTCGGGTTCGTCAGCGCCGCAATCTCGGCCAGCTCCTGCTTCTTGTTGCCGATTGAAATATCAAGCTGCTTTCGAATCAGCGAGATCGGCTGCTTGCTCAGGAACTGGCTCGGCAGGCTGTCACTCCAGCTTCCCCAATCGCCTTCTTCGGCACGCTTATTGATTAGGCTCAGCTGCCGGTTGCCGTTCTCATCGGTATAGTAGCTCTGGCCTCCCTTTTCCTTAATCAGAGAACCAAAGGGATTGTCAGGGTCATCCTTGATGGGCTTGAGCACCTTTTCCAGCGGCGTTCCCTTGTGCTTATTCGTGTTGAACATCACATCCACGCCCTTGGGCAGATCGTCCGAATATACAGCCATGCCCTTGATGTAATGCGTTCCGTCAACAAGAATGCGCACCTGTGCATAGTTGCTTTCGCCCAGGCTCAGATCTTTCACGCCGCGGCGAATCTCCACCGTGCCGTCGCGCTCCAATCCGCCATCCTCAGCGTATCGCACCTGCATGCGCGAGGAATCCATGGATTTGGGATAGACGAAGGCCTTCTCGAAAATATCATTGCCGTCCTTGCCTTCACGGGCGGTGTAATCCGTCACGGTCTGGATTTTGTTCAGATCGTAGATTTCCCGATACTCGGTGCCGGGCGGGCAAGCCACGCGCACGGTCGTGAACCGGTCGGGGTTCGTCACCTGCTGCACGCGCATGTTGTATACCTTGTAGCCTTCGCTTTGCAGAATATCAAGGGCCGTGTCCAGCTTCGTGCCGGAAATCCCAAGCTCACGCTCAATGCCCGTGCCAACGTCGATCATTCCCTTTTCGTGGATCTGATCCTTCAGGAATTCCGCTGTCGCCTTGGACGCTTTGGTGCGGCCCTCGGCCTTGGAGTTCAGCAGCGATCGCACAGAGCTTTCATTGATGCCGCCCATTCGCTTTCCGATCTCCGTATAGCTCAGGCCCTCATCCCGCAGCGCCTTGGCCTGCGAAATATCCGCCAAACGCTGATTAGAGAGCGCGTTAGAATACTGACGGCGCAGGGATCCCGTGCTTGAGCACCCCATCAGCCGCGCCAGCTCCTTCTCGTCCTTGGCGATGGCCTTCATGCTGCGATAGCGCTGGATGAAGTCGATGGAATGCTGATACGGGTCGTCGCCGCTGCCCAGAGGATAGCGCCCGCTGCCGCGTCCGGGAGCACCGTCGCGCTTGCTTACGCCATAATGCGCCAGGGTGTCCTCTTCGTTCTTAGGAAAATATCCGATGTAGCTCTTGATTTCGTCGCTCAGCCTGCTCATTGTACGTCGCCCTCCCGATCCTTAATCGCGTTGATGATTCGGTCAAATTCCGGAATCTGATCCATGATCCGCAAAATATCATTGGGATCCGGATTGTCGTATACGATCTGGTTGCTCTGATAGATGCGAAGCTCCGTATGAATGTCCGTCGGTTTTACCTTGTATTCCAGGCAGAACAGGGCATTGTAGATCTTCAGCTGATCCATCTTCGCAGGGGTCGCGCCGGTCTTCAGATCGCTGATGCGCAGCTCCTCGTTTCGAAAGCTGATCGCATCGGTCGTGCCGAAGCAGTTGTCCGAGAAATATAACACTTGCTCCGGGATCATGTGATAGGCCACGGCGTCGTTTACGTACATGTTGAGCGTTTTGTTGCTCTTGGGCAGCTTTTGCCCAAGGCGAATGCATTCGGCCGCAAAGGCATGCAGGCGCGTGCCTTTTTCAATGGCCAGGAAGTTTCGATACGCATCGGCCAGCTTCTCATCGGAATATCCGAGCCATGCGTATTTACTCGCACCCAGGAACGCGTGCGCTCCTACGAGACGCGAGTGCTGATTCCAGTTCATACAAGACTTCCTCCTTGTTTTCAGGGTAAATAAAACGGCAGAACGATAGCTCGTCCAGCCGCTGTACGTAGTAATCCTGATTGGGCTGATGATGCGCACGCGCCGATTTCTTGCACTCCAGCATCGCCCAGCGGTCGTTGTGAAGCACCAGAATATCAGGAATCCCCTGCTTGTAGGAGGCGTCCATCTTCATCACCACGCAGCCGGGGAATCGCTCATATAGCTCCCGGATCAGCGCGGCCTGAAAGTCTCGCTCGTAAGTTCCCATTGAAACCTCCGTTTTGGCATAAGAAAAAGAGGCATAAGCTGAAAATGCAGCTTCTACCTCTTCTCTCATAATAGGGGCTGTTTTTCACGCGTGTTTTTAACGCATGTCAGTCCAAATACGGATCATTCGGGTCAATCGTCACGCCCTCTTCGTCACAATCCCGTTTGCACTGAGGATAATGCCCGGTACAGTAAAGACACTTGCCGCTCGGCGGGTTCGCGCCAATGTAATTGAAGAAGTCCTCCCGATCCATCTCCGTTTCGCAATCCAGGCACACCACCGTCGCTCCGTCCTCGGTCCAGTAGAATTCATCCAGGCCGCAGTCGGGGCAGCACACAGCGTCGCCGTCCTCGTCGCGGGCACGATCACGTATTTCCTCTTGCATGTCTACCGGGCGAACCTCCACCTCGCCATTGGTAAACCACTTGTGCAGAAAGGGGCGTTTGGTCATCGTCTTTTCATCCTCCTTCGTATCAAAAATAGGCTCTGCCCACTTTGCCCAGTTTTTTTTCGTTACTTCTCTTATTTTATTGAAATTTTTTATCGCATTAAATAAGAGAAAAACTGGGAAACTGGGCAGAAATGCGAAAAACCCTTGATTTTCCTGGGTTTTTTGCTGCCCACTTTTGTTTTAAAAACTGGGCAGAAACTGGGCAGAAAGTGGGCAGAGGCCCTTTTTCAGCGTTTTTGGCCTTCCGTTTTTCAACAAAAACTGGGCAGAAACTGGCCAGCGCCCACTTTTTGAAGCATAAAACTGGGCAGAAATTTGGTCGTTAGTCACCGATTCGTTCGGCATATCCCCAGCCGCCGATAACTACAAGAACTCCGTTTTCTTTCAATTCTATCTGCGTGCTATCTCCAGCTTTCATGCGGCGCGCTGCATTTCCTCCGGTCCTATAGGACTCTACCGAATCCATTATTAGCAGGTCGGCAGTTTCCGCGTACGTTTCGCATACGAGGGCTTCCCATGTCGACTCGTCTACTTCACAAATATAGATTCGATACCTTCCGGCAGGGAGATCAGATCCTCCGTAGTAGATTCCTGTGCTGATTTTTTCGAAAGAGTGCCCGTTGATTTCAGAACCTGCAATCTTTGCGCATATCCGCATGTCCACATAAGTATTCAGGCCTCTGAGCATTTCACGCAGCAGGATAAGCTCCTGGTCACCGAGCTCGTTTATGTCAGCAGTTAGTTCCTCCGCAAGGGCATCAAGTTCGCTCTCCAGGTCTTCCGCCCTCGCCACGTTCGCGCCGCACGAGAATATCATCAGGAGCGTCGCAATCAAGCATAAAATCCTTTTCATGTTTTGAATACCCTCATCTTCCTCATCAGAATTGCGGCTTCATCAGATATCCTGAAGCATATCTGAGTCGAAGCATTTGGCCTTCCGTAACACTAAATACCACCGGATCGAGGTTATCTGCTCCAATATTTCCCTGCCATGAGCCATCCTCATTGTATATATCAATGTCAACGCTCTTATAGGAACCGGTAGTTTTGGTGGGATAGAAGATATAGGTTCCTGGCTTTATTCCATTTTCACCGCACAGATAGTTTCCAGGATAGAACGGAATAGCATTTCCGTCTTTCTTCGCCATAGTAATGGCCTCGTCAAGTTTGACGAGCATAGCATTCACTTCATTCCGCAGCGTTAAGAGCTCACCAAGCGTTAACTGCGCAGTGGTTTCTTCCGCCCTTGCCACCGTCGCCCCGCACGAGAATACTACCAGAAGCGTTAGCATTACGCACAAAATCTTTTTCATGTCTTATCCGTCCTTTCTTTCACCCCAAGTATACAGCCATTATTTGCTATTGTCAAGCAAATGTTTTCCCTGTCTCATTCCTCCCTTCCATCCGCATTTCAAGGGCTGCATGGCCGTTGGGTAACCGTACTCAATTTCAGGCCTGCTATAGCCCCCAATCGCATGTTTCGGCTCGTATTTTGGCCGTTTTGGGGCAAATATACTGCGCCGGTGCTTGGGCCGCGTTCCGTCCAGATACACCAGCAGCTGAAGCGTGCACAGCGTTACCAGCACGCCAAGCAGCAGAAATATCATCGGCCACAGTAGAAATTCCATCCTCATTCTCCCTTCTCCATCAGCGCCTCGGTCAGTCCCTTCACGACGCCCAGCAGCCTGTCGCAAGCCACCCTGTGCGCGCGGAATTCCGTGGGGTCGCAGAGCTCTGCCACCTGCGCGTCAATGTCCTCGTCCCGCGCCAGATCCAGCACCAATCCGATCATCACGGAGATCTTCCGTCTGTAGTCCTCCAGTGCGTCGGCCGCTGCGTTCATGATTCGGCACTCGCAGGTATCCAGGTCGCTCGCATACGGGCACTCCTCCGGGCATGAAGTGGTCGCGCACGAGCGAAGCAGCGTAATCAGATCGTCAGTCTTCATTCGTTTGCCACCCTCCTAATCGGAATCGTCAGGAATCCCCAGTTCGTAAAGATCCAATCGCCCTCCTCATCCTTGCGCTCCAGATAGAACATGAACCGAATACCGCACCACCTTCCGCGTTTCTTGCGGCGGAACATTTTTCCGGCGTAGACGCTGACCCCGCAGCGTTTGCCCCGCCTATAGGGAATATAGACGTCCATCAGCTCCATGCGCTCCACCTCACACATGAATAATCGCGCCTTTAATCAGCGCGTTCATCGTCACCTCGTCCTGGCGCAGCATGTTAACGCAGCGCCTGAGCAGAAAATATGGGCACTTTTCCGGGCCGTCGATGATCGCCAGCGCGCAATCCGAGCATCCGCCGCTGCATTTGCTCTCAGCAGCCGACCAGGATGCGTTTAGAATATCGCGCCGGGTCAGGCTATTTCCTACCTCGCTCATCGTCTTTTCCCCCTCTCGCAGTAGCCGTTCCAGGCCACGGGCTCGTTGCGACAGTACAAACATGGCATGCCGTCCTGTTGTTCCTCAAATACACAGAATTTGCATTCGTTGCAATATACAACGTCCGGAATGGCCGTTAAAAGCCGTTCTACGAGGCCGCAAAGCACATCGATGCAGCACCTGCCCCAGCACTCATCGAAGCTGCTAAGGCCCTTCAAAGGGCAGGAAACGCAATTCTCGCCCATTCCACCGATTCCGTAGCACTTTTTCTCTAATATAACGGTCCTGAGCACCGCCACAAGCTCGTGCAGCGGCATCCCGTCAAGTGGAGAAGTTGCGTCCGCCATGGCCATACCCCCTTTCGGCGCTCAAGCGCTTGAAGTTCCGGTTAATATCGTAGCTATTTCGCCGGGTGTCGAGCTCGGAATAGATCGTCCGCTGCCTGAGCACCCGCTCCTCATACTCCACCGCCTTCTTTTGCTCATAGGCCTGCCATTTCTCGCATCCGCTGCGGCAGCCAATCGCCCGATCGGCACAGAAAGCCCCGCACGGAGGCGGGGTCCTGTTGCCGGGAATACTGAATTTTGTCATTTTGCAAACCCTCTCGGTACTGCTGAATTCTTGGGATGGAACAGCGGGCAGTACACGCTGAGGTGGAAACCCGCAGGCAGCTCACTGTGCAATGGGCGTCGGGCAGAAATATGCTCGTTCAGCGCCTCAATGGTCCTATCATACGCTTCAATATACTTGCACATCGCCGCATGCTCGCAGCTGGTGCATTGGTCATTCTTCAGTTTTTCCATGCTTTTTCTCCTCCCCCGTAATCAGCTCGGAATATGGCAGCAGCTTAATCCAGTCACAGAACATATGCCACTCGTCCAGCTTGTGATCCTTGCGGGCGCGGTAAATATTGCGCAGCACCGCATAGTTGGCCGTCCAGGTGCGCTTCTGGTTGTAGCTGGAAGGCAGCAGCTGGATCATCTGCCACCAGTATTCCTTTTTATAGCCGCATTCCATAATGCTATTGTATTCATGGCGGTATTCATTCAGCAGACCGATGGTGCACTTCAGACTTTCGATACTATCCTCCAGTAAGTGCTCCGTGCTGAAATCCGAAAGCTCAAATTCCTTAGCCGCAATCTTATGCATCGTCGAGCAGGAATCGGCCACCGTGCCGACCTTGTAGGTGTCCATCTCCTTCCACCAGTAGAGCGGGCCGGTAATATCGCAGGACACACCGATCATTCGCAGGAACTTTCCGTGGTCAGGCCCCGCATTCGCCAGCAGCCGCATCAGCTCCAGGTCGTTTTCGCCAAGCTCTGTATGCCCCTCCGTAAATATAGAATCGCTCCGATTCCAAGAGTTCTTGGGGTTGCGCATGCCCCTGACGGCAGCCTCCCAGCCGTAGGTCTCGCCGTGTTCGATCGTAATCATCTGCAATATCCTCCCTCTTCGTGCTTGTTTTTGCGGTATTCTGCCAGCTCCGCCAGGCTGAACGCACCGCCGCGCAGCAGCAGCTCCTCGTAATCTGCATTGCGATCAGCCAGCTCCATCAGCTCTGCAACCGTCACCCACTTGTGATTGTCGGTGCGCGGAAGCACGCGCAGAAAGCCCCTGCTAATCCATGCGTAGATGCGCTGCGGGGTCTTATGCAGCATGTCCGCCACCTGTGGCACGGTGAATATTTTCTGCATGTTACTTGTCTCCCTTATTCAGCCTCCGGGCAAACCCGGCTTCGCTGAAGTTCTTTTTGGCTGCCAGCGCACGCCCGATGGCCACATCAATGCCGGCCCGGCTGCGCAAATGATAGTAATACAGCTCTCGAAACGGAGTATTCAGCCGGTCAATCCGGCCTGCCGCCTGCTCCGCCACCTTGTAGCTGTAGGTCTGGGAGTAAAAGATCATGGTGTCGGTCTTTACGCAGTTCCAGCCCTCGCAGCCCGCCGTGTACTGCACCAAATATACCCATCTGTCGCCGTCTGGCACGTTCTGGTGCTCATGGCCCGTCCACTCGGCAACGACTGTCCCAGGCGGATATCCCAAATGCAGCAGAATGTCCCGCTCGTAATCGAAGTTGTAGAATATGATGACCTTTGGATGATCCTCCAGCACGCCCAGTACCGCCAATTGACGCGATTCATCCTCGTTGACAATGCGGCGCAGCACCAAGCACTGCTCAGATGCATTGACCGTGGGCTTATCCTTGTATGGATTCCAGCGCGTCCGGATGGCCGCCTTGTACTTCTGAATATCGTAGAGTACCCACCAGTCAATGTGCTGGCTGATGGTCTTGCGCTCAAAGTCCATGGTGACCAGAATATCGCGGCGATACTTGATGAGACGCCCTTCGTTTACGTAGCGGTCGATCTGTGGGAACCTCGCGAAGGCTTTATAGATGATGTGCTCGCGTGAGAACTCCGAGCGGTTCTTATAGAACCCGTTTGCGATGAATACGGGAATATAATCGCTCCACGTGTCTCCCGGCGTGGCGGACAGGAGAATCCAGTCGTTGGCCTTGGCGATTTTTAGGAAGCTCTTTACCCATTTTCCCTTGCCTACCACGCGCTGCTCGTCAAATATGAAGAATGCGCCCGTTACCTCTGCGTACTTTCCAACATTATTCCAGCTGTCAATGACCACCTTGTTGGCATATAGATTGGCCTCTGGGTTTGCGGACAGGAGAAAAGGCACTAACTCCTCGTTCCACTCCAGGGTGTCGCGCTTTCGGGCGGTGGTGATAATATAGAGATCCTTGGGATTCTTCATCTCTACGTACCGATCCGTGCCCAGAATGCCGCCGTTCTGCGCATAGTAATACGCAAGGGAGGTGCGGGATTTGCCAGACCCCACACCTCCGCAGAGAATGCATCCATTTTTCATCCGGCGCACGGCGTCCAGTTGATACGGATACAGCGATACGCCGCTCATTTCTGCATCCATGCGCGATCCGTCACAGGAACAATATGCTGGCGCTCCACCTTGATCTCCGGGAAGAAAATATCGCCCCCGGCAGGCAGCTCCACCGTCAGCACCATCTTTGTCAGTAAATCCACGTTGCCCACCAGATCGGTCGCCTGGTCATGAATCTGCTGCCCGATGGCCTCCAGCGCGGCAACGAGCTGCGCACGGTACTTCTCGGAATACGTCATCTCTTCAGCCATCCTGCTCCTCCGTCAGAATAAACTGGCTCTCAAACTTCTTACACAGCTCCTTAAAGCCGTCCTGCTTGATGGGAGAGCAGCCATACTTGGCGGTAAACAGACGAACCACCTTGTTCCACTTATTGTTCTGGTCCTTGACCACGCCATTGATCCCGCTCATCCGCGTTACGTGGCGCATTTCGCAAATATCGCCCATCTCGCGAAAAAATTCACCGGCAAAATCTCCGGCAACGTCCGCCGCATTCTCGCTCCCGTTGCGAAAGCAATACATCAGCGGCTGGTCGTATTTCTCAAAGTATTCCGTCGCGCGCATGTTACATATCCTCCTTTTCTTCCTTTTCTTCCTTGGCCCACAGTCGCTTGATGGCCTCGTCACGCACTCTGGAATCATACATGGCGGCCTCCACATCGCTTTCCCACTTGAGCTTGCGCTCCGCCGCCGCCTTTTTCAGCCGCTTTTCGCGCAGCTCCTGCACTCTTGCCAGATACCGGCACTTGATTACGCGCTCGTCGTGGTCGTCAATCGTGCGGAGCAGCTTCTCCGTGCTGCCGGCGCACTTCTTGGCAAGCGCAATGCAGTACGCGCCAAATATGCCGGTGTCCGGCTTACCCTCCTCCAGCACCACTTTGGTCTCTGTGCCGTCCTCCCACTTAACGATGGTGCAGCGGCCACGGCGCTGAATGAGCTTGACCTCGGGGATTGCGCGGGCGGTTCGATCGAGCGCTGTAGTGCACATGCAGTTGATGTTCATCGATTCGTTCCTTTCTTTTTTCAAATCTTGATCCATATTGATGATGCTTTCTTCCGTTTGTTCCCCATGCCAGGCCATCCAGATGTCGTATAGGCTTTGAACTGGATCACCGTAGAATCTTCCCAGCGTAGTATCGGCCACAGGTAGCGGCGTCTTCTTCTCGACCGGTATATGGTTCATCAGCAGTTTTCCGATGCAATCATCCCACGGTCCCATCTTTACTCCACCTCCCCTGCGTAGCGATCCTCGAATTCGTCCTTGTCCAGCGTTACGTACATGGTCTTAAGATAGGCCTTCACGCCGGACTTGCCGGACTTAAGCTCCCATTGGTAGGGCGTTACCGTCAGATCGACCTTGGAAATATACGCCGTGTCCAGAATATGCACGCTGTCCTCATCAAGGCGCACCAGCTTGCCGGGCCCCTTCACCAGCACAATCTTGGGCGGCACATGACTGAAGGCAACCGCTACCGGCAGATAGAACAGCGGTGCGTCATCCTCGTCGCGCGGCGGACGCTCCTTTACATTCCAGCCGTCGGCGCGCAGCTTGTCAGCATTTTCCTCGTCCAGCACCAGGCAGAAGTTGCGAACGCCCTCTGCGTTGAAATCCGACCCCTTGCCAGAAAAGTTCTTGAAGATGATGCGCGCGTCCTCGATCGAAATATTGGGAATGTTGCGATAAGCCATGTTAAATATCCTCCTTTTTGTTGTCCCAGTCAGGATTTACGTACAGTACGTTGTCTGGGAGCTTGGTCGAAATATGCAGAATGCTCCCGACCATGGGGAGCCGTGGATGGAAATACCATTTCCAGGTGGTAGGATTGCAGTACAGGCTCCGGATGCCGCCCTGCTCCCGGACGATCTGGTCAAGATCTTTCAGCATCAAGGCACCGCAAATGCGATAGGCGTTTTTCTGATGCTTAAGCCTTGCTATCATCGGCATCCTCCTCCCACTTTTCATAGAACGGGCAGTTATACCGGACGGGCTCTCCCCACTCCGGCTTGCAGCTGCATTTGCCCGTGCAGCTATTGCAGCTCTTATTCATAATGCCTGCGATGGTGTCGGCTAAACGGTAGTACCGATCCATCCATTCCTTGGCCTCGCGGTCCGTATCAGCCGCCTCCTTTCACCAAATATAGAATAACGGCTCCCCAGCAAACCAGGAAGCCGAGCCGATCAATGCCGGGGATGCGCTCCCCGTAGCTTTTGTGCGACAGGCAGACCAGGCTATACCAGAATCCGCCGAAGATCGATGCGATAAAGAGCCACATATGGTTCATATCAGTGCTTCCTCATCCAGCGCAGCAGCACCCAGAGCAGCCACAGCCCACCGGTAGCCAGCGTCATCACAAAGTCAAACAGCGTACCCAGAAATCTCATGCGGATTCCTCCTTGTCAATGGTTGCGAAATGTTCGAAATCGCCGAATTTGGATATAGTATCGCGAGCCTCATCCACCATCCTGCGATAGTAGCTCTGCTCAATCACTGAAATATCCCAGGATTTTCGCAGCGTTTCGCTTTCCAGCCACCGATACCCCTTGGTTCCGGTCGCAGCGTTGTATGCGATTTCTCCATCCTTGTCGGTGGACGCGCGGCACAGAATCCCGCCGCCAACGCCCGCCTTCACCGGGGAGAATTGCCCTACCTTTCCGATAAACCGGTAGTCGTGCCCTTCGGAAATGCGCTTTTTTAGCTCCTCGTCCGAAATATCGGCATAGCCTTTGCCAACCTTGCCCTTCTTTCGGTTGTCCAGCTCCTTTTCAAGCAGCGTTACGTCGGGCAGCGTCTCGTTGAAGTCCAAATATAGGCTGCTGGTCACCTCCTTGGTCTCGCACAGATCGTCAAACGCGATGGCCTCGTGCGTGAAGAGCGTCTTGAATACGTACGGCACCTGGAATTGCGTGCCCGTAGCCGTCCAGTGGTCGCCCTCATCGCCTTCTCCCTGTTCATAAGCGATGTATACAGCGTCGTTTACCAGGCAGAAGCGCTTGTATATGGCCTCCACCTCGAAGGAATATCCCCATTTCTGCCCGTAGTCCAGGATGAACTGCTCGATCTCTGGCGTGGGATTGGCCACCTTGATGGAGTCGGTCTTGATGTGCACCACCTTGCCCCCGCGCTCCTGCACCGCGTGCTGAAGATCGATCATAAATAAAGCCCCGCGTTTGGCGACAATGTTGTCCACGTTCCGCGGGTCCTTAAATATGTTGGGGAACTTCGCGCTCGTCATGCCGTACACCGAATTGATGACGATCTTGAGCGCCAGGCACAGGTTGTCAAGCTCCTCCTTGCTCATGCCCTGCACCATGGTATACAGCACGCCGTTAAACAGGGTCTTGAGCTTGTCAAAGTCCCGGTGCTTGACGGCTACGCGCGCCTCGACAAGAGAATAGAACTGTCTGGTGTACCGGTCGCCGAACAGATTGAGCGCCTTGATGGAGTGCGGATGCATGGACGCTACGTCAAAGGTCTTGACGTTAAAGTACATGCCGGGCTTTGACCATACACGGCCGCCCTCTCCTACTTCCTCCACGTCCCGATAGCTGGATTTGCCGTATTCATACTTGTATCCTGGGAACAGCGTGGACAGATCGGTGTATACGAACTCATTCTGTGGGCTCTTGTTCGTGCCAAATATCACCTTGGCGGACAGGCTGTTCGTGGTGTCGTTGACCGTCGCCCGCACCTTTCCGTCGTACAAGGCGTTTATGATGCGCACCAGCGCCTGCCGGGCCTCAAAGTCTGCCTTCCGCGCCTCAAATACCCGCTCGGTGGCGATGACGTCGTTGTCGCAGTATTCCGCCACCTTGGGCCATAGGTCCTCCGGCACAGGCTGATCCCACGGAAGCCCCAGCTCCTGATGGTGAATGCCCAGCTCGATCTCGAACTTTTTCAGGCTCTGCTTCTTGCTTGAAAAATCGTATACGTCGGTGTAGGACAGGTTAAACGCCTCGCTAAACTGCGCGAATCTCTCATTGGCAATGAGTTTGCCTGATAGCTTATAGAGCTGCTCGTTAGAATATCCCAGCATGCAGCCGTATAGCATGTGGTTGTCGTACTTGCGGCAGTTGAAGCCAACCAGCCTGTGACGCGCCAGCGCTTCGATGTCCGAAGGCTTTGGATTCACCAAGCGCACAACCGGCTTTCCCTCGCCCTGCATCTTATAGTTGACCAGAAACAGGTTGGGAAACACCTCGGTATCGAAAAATACCAGACTGCTGTCCCCGGCATCCTCGCCTGGCTCCGAGGGCTCATCGCTCTTGAAGTGCATCTTTCCCACCAGCTTCACACAGGCCTCCGCCTGATGCGTGGACCCGGCGGCAAAGCTGAGCACTGCCGTTTGCAAGTCGCTTACATCGTAGTGTGTCCCGGCGTTGTACTGATCCTCCAGGATCTTAAATATGAAGTCCACGCTGGGCTTGGTGGCCCCGTGATACTCCTTATTCAGGTTGCGCTTGATGAGCGTCCGGATGGCGCGCTCGGATAGCACAGCGTCAAAATTAAGCGTCTTCCCCTCTCCTTTCAATGGCAGACCTGAGCTGATGGACGCAATCTCCAGGTCGTTGCGCAGCGACAGCCTGCGCCGAAGCGAGCTCAGCCCTCGGCAAACCTTGATCTCAATGTTGTCGTCATAGATGCAGCTCAGCGTCGCCGTATCGCCCTTGTAAAGATAGGTCAGGTGCAGCCCCTGCCCGCCCTTGCTGACCTCAGCATAAGTCGGAGGCCATTTGCGGGCGGCTTCCAGGTTGAGCGCCAGGCTCTTTTCGCCGTTCGGGCCCTTTAAGTCAAAGTCGATGTGCACATAGCTTTCAGGCGTTCGGACATAGTGAAGTCTGCTCGTATCCAGGTCCCGGAGCTGGGTTTTTACGTTGTCCCACTTATTGAGTGGCCGCTCGTTTTCCGTTGCATACTGCGCAGGGCACTTGGCAAACAGCTTGTCAAACGCCGATTCGCCAGCCCTCAGACGCAGCCAGTCGGGCAGTTCGTCCGGCGGCTTTTCGACCTTTTCCACCTCCTGAATATCGCTTTCAAACTTGTCCTTGATGAACCCTACATAGTGATTGCGAATGCGCGTTCCGTCTGGACGGCTCTCGCGTTCATAGAACTCCCGAAAGTAGTTCTTGAGCTCCTCCTTGAACAGCCGCTGTGGATATGGATAGGGCACCTTCGCATCCTCGCAGTACGCTTTGTACATCTCCCAGGCCGCCTTGAGCGTTGTTTCGTCGTTTTGCTTAAAGACTTGCCAGGAGTCCAGCACAAAGTTGTAGAAGTCGTTGGATGCGCTCATCATGCCCAGCGGAATATAATCGTCATAGCGGCCGGGGTCTTCGTTGTAGATGTCCTCGCAGCGCGTGGCAATCTTGCCAAGCTCAAACCCTACCTGCTTGACAAGCGCCTTGTATTCCTTTGGCGGCAGCTTATTGCCCGTGGGCGATACGTCAATCAGTCGTCTAATCAGGCCTGACCGCGCGTCGGTAATCTTGACGGGCTTGTTAGTGCCCATGAACAGAAACGCCTTGAAGCGGTTCTCATAGGCGGAGCGGAACTTCTCGTTCACTGTCATCGCCTCGTGCGACACCAGGGAATTGAGCCGCGTGTTATCCTCAATCCGGCTCAGATCGCCGTCGTGCTGAATGGCCACCAGCGGGTTTTTGCGAAAGGCCTCCAGGGCAAAGCTGTTGCTGCTGGAGCCCAGGGCCTTTGCGTCAAACACCGAGGTGTAGCCCTCAAACAGCTGCTGAATCACGTTGATGACCGTCGATTTGCCCGTGCCCGCCGCTCCATAGAACACCATGAACTTCTGGTTCTTGCGTGAATCCCCCGATACGATGGAGCCGATCGCCCATTCGATCTTCGTGCGCTCCTCGGGAGAATATAGCGTGCTCAGGAGTTTGTTCCACGCCTCCGGCTCGCCCGTATCCTTGGGATAGGGAAGCTTTTTGGATGCGTAATCGGCCTTCGTCGTCTTGGTGTCCTGAAATATGAGCCGCTCGTCCAGCATGTGGTAGGAATCCCGCATTTGACGCTGCACATACTTGTGCCACAGGTCGATCATGCCGCTGGATGCGTCCCACATGTAGAGCACGTGGATCTCGCTCTCGCTGGTCTTGCGGTACTCGTCCGCGTAGGCCTTAAGCTCCGAATCAATCAGGTTGATCGCATCCTGCTCGTTGGTAGACCATAGGCCGCGCTCCTCCACCCAGACCGCGTAGAAATCCCCGCCGCGGATCATCAGATCGTCCGACGGGTTCCGTATCACAAACTTTGGATAGATTTCCACAACGCCGCGCCGGGTGGAGCGCGTGGCGATTCTCAGGAAATCGATCATGCCGCCTTACGCATCCTCTTCCGTATACTCAAGCGCCTGATCGAATTCCTTCGCCTTCTTTTCGAGCGCATACACGCGATCCCGAAGCGCTGATTGCTTCTTGCGAGTGTCGTGAAGCAGATACAGCATTCCGCCCAGCACGAACGCCACCTTGTAGACGGTCTTCTGCGTGGCCTTGATCGCCTCGGCGTGATCCCTGAGCGTCAGACCAACGATTCTCCCGAGTTCGTTCATGAAATCATCCATTGCCTTTATTCCTCCGTTATGATGTTGTCAAGGTACCACATCATCTGATACCAGATCTCGTATTTGCGCATGTCTCTGCGCTCTCCAGTCGTTTCCTGCGGGATCCAGAAGAGCCCGCCCTTTCCGTCGGGAGAATATCGATGGCTAAGCAGCCTGTCCACCGCATCGGATGCCGTGTGTTCGTCAAAGCGTCCGTCCGTCATGTCCGACAGCCCCAGGCTCTCCAGCATCCCGTTAAACCATTCGGCCGTTCGGTTGCCAGCGTCGGGGTCGGCCATCACGTCCTCCTCGCACCGCAGCGCCAGGGCAGTCATCATCTCCAGCATCGAGCAGTCGCGCTTGTCCAAATATGCCGCAACCACGGGATCGGGAAGCCCCTGCTCGTAGCCAAAGCGATACCGCAGATCTATTCCGTCGTCCGCGCGGTTGCGGTCCATCATATAGGTGTATTCAAAGGGGCGGGAATAAAGAAAATATAGCAGCTCTCTCCGATCCCAGCCCCCTACCAGATCGCAGATCCAGTTAAAATAGGAAGTCTGTACGTCCTCAGACATTATTCCTCCTCTCCCGAGAAGTCATAGGGATGCGCCGGGTCAAAATATGGCCGGACGGAGCGCAGAAGCTCGTAGTCGTATCCCCGATCGTCGTTGCGGATAAAGACCGAATCCTCCTCGTATTCCCCAAAGTGGTTGATGGCGTCCGCGCCAATCGTCTCCTCGATTTCATCGCTCGTCAGCAGATGCCCATCCTCGTCCTCGATCTGGCCGCCAGGATAGTAGGTAAAGCTTCTCTCCTCGTAATCCCGGTTGCCAAACTCAAATGGAGCGATAATATAGCGTCCAGTGGGTTCGTCCTCGTCCTCCTCAAAGGGCGGAGCGTATGGCGCAGCAGCCTCCTTGTATGCCTCTACTTCTTCTGGGGCAGGCGCGTCTTTCGTTTCATCCTTGGAAATATCCGGCTTTACGGGCTCCTCCGTATGCCGGGGACGGTTGAACGCCTTGCGGCAGGATTCCACCGCCGCGTCCTCGATCTCACGGGATTTGCGCTCCCAATACTTCCATGTGCCAACGAACGCGGCAGCCCCTCCGACCGCCGCGCCCAGCAGAAAGCCAATTCCGCCGTTCATCGCTTACGCCTCCATCAGTTTTCTTGATACCGCGCCGTCCAGAATATACCCGTCCACGTTAAAGTCCAGCAGAATCTGCTGATCCACGCTGTCCTGAATGCGTGCCAGCTCTTCCTTGCCCAGGTTGTAAATGCCAAAGTCTACATAGTTGTCGCCGGTCGGGTTCTTTTCGTCATACAGCCAGCCAACAACCGCGCCCGCCTTCGTAGGCTTCATGCCCAGCATCTCGTATACCTCATTAAGCAACAGATACCGCTGTGTGCGCAGCTTCAGATTGGCCAATTCCTGCTGGCCCTTCAGAAACATCAGGTTGTAGTGGCCGTTGCGCTCAAAGCCGGAGCACCCCTCCTTGAAGAAACGGGCATAGGTCGTGCTCTCGTCCATTCCGGATACCTGAACGCTGCCCTTGACCTTCTTCTTTTTGCCGTTCTCGTCCTCCATTTCACCCTCTACACGCTCGGAGCGCAGAGAATATCGGATTTCCTTTTCGGTCTCATCGCCAAAGCGGTCGGCCACGCGGGCACGATACTCACGGTAGCCCTTGTCGAGAATCGCATAGGCCGCCGCCAGGGCCGCGTTGCGCTGCTGCAAAATATAGTTGCTGCTGCACACGCAGGCAATGCCGGCCAGGCTCAGGAGCACGCCTGGCGCAAAGTCCGAGGCAATCTGAAGCCCGGCACGGAAGAAGATTTTTCCCTCCAGATTCTTGGCCTCCTTCTCGTCCTTGACCTCCTGCTTCATCTCCGTCACGTGCGCCTTGGCCAGCATCACGCGGTCGCGGGTCTTGAGCGTTGCCCTGCAGGCCAGCACAGTGCCGCCGGTAATCGCGGTCACACCGCCAAATAGCAGAATCTCGGGAGAATGCTCCGTTAAATTCCAGCGAATATGCGCCAGACCCGTGCCTACGTTTTCAGCCAGATTATTCAAAAAACTCATCGTTTTGCTTCCTTCTTTCCATTCATAAATTGGGTTATCATGTCGCCAAGTACAATCGGCTTGTCCACCCGCTGGAATTTATACAGCGTCTCCTCCGTCGAAAACCGCTGGCCGCACTGCACGCATTCCCTGCGCCGGCGCACGGTTCCGGATATCATCCTCGAATCGATCACAGTCGTCCATCCGCCGCATTTCGGGCATAGCATGGGTTATCTCCTCCGTTCGTTAATGGGTGACGGGCGGGACATTCTCAGCGTGTAATATCCGTCCGAGTTTCGCGCCACCTGCACATTGCGGACGCTCGTCCAGCCATAGTTGGCGTCCGTCCAGTCGGTATCCAGCCCGCACATCTCATACAGATCGGCCACCGACACCACACCAAACTCACCCACGATCTCCGCCAGCCGGTCCAGCACGTCCTCAGCGTCTCCGCGCGTGCTCAGCAGCACCGTGCCGTAGTTGTAGCCCTTGTACGAGCCCGCGTCGTCCTCCGCATAGTCACTCCTTCGATCATCATAGGCAGAGCGATAGGACACCTTGGGCACAGGGGACGGCCCGCGGGAATCGCGCTTGCTCGCCTCGCCATATAAAAACATGTGCGAGCCGTTTGTAATCATGGAATCCACCGTCTTTTTCAGCGCCGGCACCAGGATCTCGTGCAGCAAATATCGACCCACGGATTCCACGGTGGATTTGAAGAAGCCGCCCTTTCCGCCCGTTCCCTTCTGCGCCGCTCCGGACACCACCTTTTCTACCTTTTTGCGTTCCTCCTGTTTGGATTTATTGGAATTGGATCTGTAGTTTTCCATCAAAGCATCCTTTCTCGCAAAAAGAAAAAGGGAAAAGACCTTGTTTTCGGTCCTTTCCCTCGGGTTCTGACATCCTTAGTCAATCTTGTAGTTCTTCTCAATGTCCTCGCTCTCGTCGTAGACGACGTCGCCCTTCTCGGCCTTCTTGTGGCGCTTCAGGAATCCTTTGTGGCCCGGACGCTTCTTGTCATACAGCGCCTTGATCTTGCGCGCAGCAAAGCTGATACCAATACCAGCCAGCGCGCCAATGCCAAGCACCGCAGCAACCGCACCGTAACCGCTCGAATCCTTCGCAGCCTCAACAACCTCGTTCGCAACTTCGTTCGTCATGATTTCGTTCCCATTAGCCATTGTGATAGTCTCCTTTCAATTTTACGTAGATGTCTTCTCCATATAATTACCTGTTTATTACGCGAATTCAGATTGAAAATTTGAAGTCCGGCACCGCGTTCAGATCAATTGTCAGCATCGGAACCCCGTCCTTGAGCGTGGAAGAGGGCGACGCATCGGCGTACCCCTTATCAATGTTCCAGCCCATGTATTCACCGATTGGAATTCTGTCCAAACAGATTTCATCGTAGAAATCGTTGAGCGGAATATCCATTTCATCGCGTAGCCTACGGTTGATCTCGTTGATCGCGCGCTCAATGGTCATGATGTCAGACATAAACGGCCTGCCGGACAGAATATCAAAGCACTGCACCGCGCCGCGCGTGGATGCAATGGGCGGGTCGTTGAATCCCTTCTGTGCGGCTGCTACCGCGTTTTGCGCCTCCTCCCGAATCCGCTGCTCTTTTTTCTCGCCGATGGTTTCGGCTACCTTTTGCCGGTAGGTATGCAGCGCAGTCTCAGACAGCGTATAGGCAGTTGCCAAGGCCGCGTTGCGGGTATTGGACGCATGATCCGATGCGATAATCAGCGCCGCGCCGCCTACCGCGCTGACAGCCGTTGGAATATAGTCCTTCCAGGCAGCCGATAGGGTCTCTTTGGCGGTCAGCTTCTCCTCTCCTTTCTTCTTTTTCAGGGCTTCAAGCCTTGCCTGGGTCTTAACGGTTGCCCGCACTCCCAGACCGATTGCGGTAAATAACAGGCCGATGCCCAGCCCGGTCATCCAGGTAGGGCTCGTCCGCTCCAGAAAATGCCCGACGGTCGATACCGTCTCGTTGAATCCATCCTTGTTCATTCTCTTCCTCCATCCGCAGTAGATAGCATGTCGCGCAAAAATCGCAGCTCGTTCATCACCTCCTCAAAGAAAGCTTTATAGGGCCTGCTTTGTCCCTTGGAGCATACCCAGTCGATCTCGTGCATCAGGTGCGTGGCCACGTCGATGGGGTTCTCCGTATCCTCCGCGTCGGCAAGGCGGCTTTCAAGCTCCCGCTCTGCTGCCCGCCGGCATGAAAGCTCATATATGATGCCCTGAGGGCTCAGCCCAGGCGTAGCCTCATGCAGCCATGTCCGTCGGTACAGGCACAGCACGTCCAGCGCTTCTTCGTTTGTCATCATTCCAAGTCGTATTCGTAATCCGCGCCAAGAATATCTTCCGTCTCCATGGGCAGCTCCTGGTCAAGCATGATATCCGGGTCAGCTGCTTCCAGCAGGTTTTCTTTCGCCTTTGCGATAATCTCGTCGTCGCTCATTTGCCCGGGGTCATCCTCCACGTATACATGATAAAACCGCTTGGCACATATGGTAACAACGTGCACAGCCATCTGCAAATTCCTCCTAAATATAAAAGGGAAGAGCCCCTGTTGGGCTCCATCCCTTACTTGTCATCGGCAAGATACCTGTCCAGATACTTATTCACTGACTTGTCAATGTTTTTCTCCGTACTCTTCGCGCTCGACACGCCCCTTACCAGCGTACCGATCAGCGTAAGCCCGAGACCAACATAGCCAAGCACCTCCCAAAGCTTATCCTTGTCCATGCTTCTTACCTCCTTTCTTCCATAAGAAGGGCTGTTTTTGCCGCGGGTTTTGCCAGACGCTTCTGCCGCTTGCGCACCCGCACTACCAGGCCGTCGTCCTCGATGTAGGCCTCCAGCTTGTAATCATCCGGGCTGTCCAGAATATCGCGCAGTACGGAGGGCTTTTGCGGCGTTCCTTCCGCCCTCGCGCCGGCGGACAGGCTGGATAAGAGCTTCAATATACTCATGGCTCAGACACCTCGTCGTCTTCGTATTTTAGCAACAAAAGCGTTCTGGATGGGTCTTCGACCACTATCGCAATCTCGTTCACGTCCATACTGGAGACCCGATTAAAATCCATCGGATAGACTCCGGATCTCTTCAAATTACTAACCTCGTATAAGATGCCGCATTTGCGAATCGCCGTCGTAACGTCTTTATGCTTCGCGCATTCAACCAGGTGTTCAAGAACTGCCTTCATATCCTTCGGAAACGGTGTTACTGTAAGTTTTTCGGCCATGTGATTTGTCCTCCCTCTAATACTTGATAATAGCTTGAATATACTCATGGCTCAGACGCCTCTCCGTCTTCTTCCGTGTCGTCATGATCGTCCTCGTACTTCATCAGCAGCAGCGCTTCATTCGGGTCCTCTATAATGTCAGCGATTTTCGAGACAATCGGCCCGGAAAAACGCAACATCCGCATCGGACAACCTCCATGTTTCAAGGGATTATGCAGAACATACAAGATCCCGCAGGTGCGAATTGCAGTCTCCATGTTCTTATGCTTCGTGCATTCAACCAAGTGTTCAAGAACTGCCTTCATATCCTTCGGAAACGGTGTTACTGTAAGTTTTTGGGCCATGTGATTTGTCCTCCTTCCATTTTTTCCAGCATAATCTTTGCCTTATCGCATAAACGAGAAATCACCCCGGCCTGCACGGAGCTGGTCAGAATGAACGCGAATTCGTCCACGTCCTTCCCGTCTTCCACACGAGAAAATAGAAGCATTGGAAGCCCGCTCTGTCTGTGCGTGGCATAGGATATACGATACTCCTGATTCTTTCGGCATTCATAGGTGGTCATGCATGCTCCTCCTCACTCCAATTCCTGTTTGAACCGCCAGGCGATCAGCGCGTCCATATAGCGCTTGGCCGTGCGGTAGGCAATCTCACAAAATTTTCTCGCATCCGGCGCAAGAACCTCTGCGTGCATGCGCTCAAGCCCAGAAATATAGCCATACAGCGCATCCGCCAACAGCTCTGGCGGTGTACACCCGGCAATGTCCGCAATTTCGTCCAGCGTCACCTCCCGAATGATGTCAGAATATAGCCGCTTCTTCATAGGCTTTGGCCGCATCTTCCATGCCAGGCTCATCGCTTCCCGCCGCAGCTCCTCTTTTGGGCAATTCAACGTTTTCCCCCTCCATGTAAAAAGAAAAGAGCCCTTGCGGGGCCCTTTGCCTTTAGTCCAGATGGCACTTGTCTCGTACGATATCCGCTCCCTTATGAATAAACGATTTACCAAGCGAGGTCGTTTCCTTTACCAACGTTCCACACAGAATAAACCCCATGATAATCAGAATAATCATAACAGATTCCTCCTTACAGAAATTTGTGTTCTTTTCCATAGAAGAGGCTGTTTATTGCGCGGATCAGAAACCAAACTTCGTCAAATATCCCTCACAGTTCTTTACGCCAAGCGGATCCCCGTCGTTTACTGTAATCACAACCTGCGGAGCTGTTTCCGTCAGTATAAAGGTTCCGCCATTCATCTCATTCGTTCTTATCTCAATGCGAGGACTTGTATTCTCGTCCGCTTTTGTCATCGTAAACAGGTAGGTTCCTGCCGGAATCGTGTCCGATCCGCAAATATAGATTCCAGGCTTCAGAAGCACCCCGTTATGAGTAGCATTCGCCTGTGTGCCGGCAATCGCCTGGTTTACAGCCGCCAGCGCGTCCGAAACAATCCCGTTAATTTCAATCAGGCTCGCGTATTCTGATGCACGAATATCGGCAGAGATTTCGCCCTTCAGCTTTTCGATGTCAGCATTCCCTGTAAGTTTGAGCTTCCAGCCCTCCTTCAGCGGGAACGTAAACGTTCTGCCTTGCCCAACCGTTTCAGAGCCCCATGCGGCCTCGTCTGTTTCGTTCTCCCAAATGCTGATTTTACAGCCGTTGCGGATGTCCGTTCGTGCATTCGGACGCACAACGTAGTACCCAGGCTCCAAATCCCCGTCTCCGCAAATATAAACACCCGTCGTAAGAGAAAACAGGCTTATTTCTCTTTCGCACCAGGCTGTTGTTTCCGCAATGGTCGCCTGGGCAGCTTCGAGATCGGCTTTGAGTCCCACCAGGGTGTCAAGCGTTACCGTATCGTCCGCCACGGCCGCGCCAGAGATGATGATTAACAGCACGCAAATCGCCAAGGAAATTCTTCTTTTCATCGGTTCATTCCTCCAGTTTTTGTCTTTATTCTATCACGAGAAGCAGCCGTTGTCTATATCGGAAAACGAAAGAGGGCCTGTTAAGGCTCCTCCTCGTCCGGAAATTCCTTTTCGAGAATTTGATCTACCAGCAGCTTAACGTCGAACCGACATTTAAAATCCGCGCATGCAGTCCTGAGCGCACTACTAATTGTGCTCTTACATTCTTCCAGTATGTCACCAATATCGTCCCTGTTAAATATCGCGCCGTACAGTATACTAACAGCTATAAGCACAGACCCAACAGACCACAGAATGGCGCCGACAGGAAGGTCAAAGCACAATTCCCACAACCCTCTCCATAGCATGATCGCGCAAACCGTCAGTCTTTGCTTCATCGTTAAGCTCTTCATGGATTTCATCGTAAACTCCTCCTTTAATGGTTTCTTTCCATAAAAAGGCATGTTTATTGCGCGAAAACGAAAGAGGGCCTGTTAAGACTCCTCCTCGTTTAGGCGTCGATCCATTTTGTAGTAGTCTTTCAGAATCTCTTTGGCGCTAAACTCCACCTTGATGCTTTCCCAGGCAATCGTAAACAGTTTGCTTATGTAATTCATTAAATACCTCGCATCCTCACGCTCTCCGAGTGCATAGCCGAGCGGCGCAAACAGCCCGCACCACACAACTTCAAAAATCACGAAGGGTAATGCCAGAGGAATCCTGATAAGCAATAAGCTCAATGCATTACGCAACCATGTCAGCATCACAATCAGCTTTTCGTTCAGTTTCATCGTAAACTCCTCCTTTAATGGTTCTTTCCATAAAAAGGTGTGTTTATTGCGCGAAAAAAAAATAGTGTTTGCGGATTTGAGTACAGGACCTCGATACTTACCTCCGGCCCAATTTCCGGGTTTCCCCATAGCCTCGTTCTCGGTCGGTTCCCTTGCTTAAAAATACTCCGCTGGGACCTCAAACTTCACTCGCCCTTGTACTCCTTTCATAATACACGCTGTTTATTACGCGAAAACGAAAGAGGGCCTGTTAAGGCTCCTCCTCGTCCGGAAATTCCTTTTTGAGAATTTGATCTACCAGCAGCTTAACGTCGAATCTGCGTTTAAGGCCCGCGCGTGATCCCCGGAGCGCGTTGCTGACTATGCCTTTATCTCTCTCCCATTCATCGCAAATGCTATCCCGATCAAATATCGCGAGCCGCAGCATGTTAAATGCTATCATCGCAAACAGAACAAGATACATAACGGTGCCGACAGGAAGGTCAATGCACAGTTCAGACAACCCCTTCCACAGCATGATCGCGCAAACCTTCAGTCTTTGCTTCATCGTCAAGCTCTTCATGGATTTCATCGTAAACTCCTCCTTTAATGGTTTCTTTCCATAAAAAGGCATGTTTATTGCGCGGGGTCAAATATCCCGTCTGTCAAACACCGTCTCCCAGCGCGCCTTGGGCAGCGGCTTCATGCGCAGCGCCCACATGATCTGCCGCGCCGTGACGGTAGGATAGAGATCACCAAGGGGCCTGCCCGCACGTGCCTCAAAGTAGTCCCGGAACGCAGGATGCTCGTAAATATCGCTGGAAAGCCCCATGTCCAGCTCCGTCCAATACGTTTCCTTTGTTCCGGGCCGCAGCCGCTGCTGAATCACCGCCAGCCCGCGAGGGCCTGATCGGTACAGTGTGCAGCGGTTATAGGCCGGGTGATCGCAAATATAGATTTCGCCGGCAAAGCGCCCGGACGGTGCTGTGACATGATGATAGCGCATAAACAAAAAAGCAAAAGAGCACGCGCGCAGCGCACTCTTTGCCCTTTACCCTCCTTACCGGTCAGGCCGGAGCTTTGAGATAAATCCTCGGAATGTGGATGATGCAAACAGGTGCCCGCTCTCCTCAAAGCGGAAGCCCTGCTTAAGCCAGGCCGCGTAGAACGCCAGCGGCAATATGATCCCAGCACCGTCCACGCATGCACGCACAATCCGATCCCGTTTTTGCTTGCGGTAATCCGTCATGCGCGTGCAGTGTTCGTTGTACTCGGTCGATACACGCTTGTATTCATCGGTTCCCGGCTCCAGCGTATCCAGCTTTTCCTTTTCACGCTTGAGCACCTCAATCATCATCCGTTCGACAGTTTCTTCTCTCATAAATCCTCGTCCTTTCTGTAAATATAGGTTCCATAATACACCCTGTTAATTACGCGGACGATGCACCACATCCAGCACCACGCAGGAGCGATGATTGATCTGATCGGGCGTATCCTTGAGCTCCACGAACAGCTCCGGCTTTTCGCCCTCCTCTTCCACCACAACCAGGCGGCCGTAAAAGCCCTTTTCATAGAATCTCCATACGCCGAGCATGTATCCGGCCAGACCGCTGGTCAGCGCCAGGACGATGCAGCAAAGCAATGTCATCTTGTTTTCCTCCAATACCAAAATATCAGTCCTTACGGGGCAGTGCGTGCGGATTTACGCGAATCGTCGCAACGGGCTTGTCGTCCGCGTATAGCTCAGTATACTCTGTCAGCTCCATCGCTGTCATCAGGGCATAGTTGGCCAAGTCCAGCAGCGTATCCCGGATGGATTCGTCGTTTACCTCCTGCCCGCCGGCCTTAGTCAGCGCCTTAAAGCGGCTCAGCTTGTCTGACAGCCTGATGCGCGGCATGGCCATCCCTTCCTCCAGAAACGTCTGATGGAAGGAATCCCCGTAGTCGTGGTTCTTCTTCTCATAGATGCGGTTCAGTTCCTCGCAGAGCGCCTTGTGCATTTCGACCTTTGTCATGTTCTTTTTCTCCTTTCAAATATAAAAGAAAGAGGCCGTGTTAGCCTCTTCTTTGATCGCGATTGTAAGAATGCCCGGTCCAGCTGATCGGCGCGTAGTAGTATTCCGGCTTTTCAGTCGCCCGCTTGTAAATGCGCCGCACCAACTGAATGGCCGCCAGTACGGCCAATACAATCAACGCCGCGATTGCAATCGAGAAACCCGCCGAGAAAATCATTACCCAATCAAACATAAGTCAGTCCTCCTTCAATATCGTCTTTCCATAAGAAGGTCTGTTTATGGCGCGTCTATTTTCTCGCGCGATCCAGGTTCCAGAAAAATCGCCTGTACCCAGCGTAGTATACGTCCCGCGGCTCCAAGAATTCCGGTATCCTGGCGCAGAGAATCTCATAGCTCACGCCCTCCGTCACACCCATCAGCAGGGCCTTGCGCATGGCGGGGCCTGATACGCTGGCGTCCACGGAAGACCTTACCATCTCCATCCGATCGCTTGTCTGCATGCGCTCCAGAGCAATCTCCTCGGTGGGACGGCTTTCGTTGTGCCTTCGGCTGCTGACGGCCAGGGCGCTACCCCGCAAATATCCGTCCAGAACGGTTAGTTCCTTTCTCCAATCCCCGTATTGCAGGCAGAAGTGCTTGAGCTCGTAATAGCGCTGCTTTGGAATATAGTACGGGTTGGCGCTTGACAATTCAGATTTCATTCTTCCGCCCCTCCCACACATAGCCCGTCTCCTTATACAGGAGATTTGGAGAAATATAGTAGCTGATCCGCCCGTTCTTATCGCCGATGCTCGAAATATCGGTCACCAGCCGACCGTTTCGTGTAGCCTTGCCAATGGGCAGCCAGCCTGCGATGATTCCGCTCCGAACCCATTGCGCGTCCTTTCCGTATACACGTGCCGCCACGGCGACTGGAACCGACCCTAATTTTGCTGTTTCCATACACACAACCTCCTTGTGACCACAACATATCGTGGATTTTGGGTAAGCGCGTGAGAAAATATGCAATAAAAAGGAAGAGGACGTGTTTGTCCTCTTCTCTTTTGTGTTCACCGTTACGAGAAAATCAGCCCTTCGGTTGCGACCATGTCCGCAAACTCGATTCTCTTGGTGAAGTCGGTCGATTTAGCCAGATTGTGATAGAGCCTTGCGAGCCCCGGTCTATTATCCATCGCGCATACGCTAACTCCCGGATTCATGTCCTGCATCCAGGTTACCAGCCGAAGCATATTCTTGATCGAGATCTCATCTCCCTCCAAATACTGGCACGCCACCACCTCAAACACCTGATTGAATGCGTATACATACACCCGTCTCATTTGTCCGAACCTTCCTTTCTATATAATGGTTATTCCATTAAAGGGGCTGTTTATGCCACGATTTTCTGTAAAATTCTATTCTAAGATAAAAAGAAGAGCCCTTGCAGGGGCCGCTTCTTTTATGGCTCAGAGCACCTCGGTTACTTTGCCGGGCAATACAAGCTTTGCGCTGGCCACCAATCCAAGCTCGGTCTTGATGCGGTAGGCAAAGTTTGCGCGGGCCTTCATGGGCGAGGTCGCCATCGTTTCGCCCGTCCACTTGTCCGCCACAATCTGGCCAAACCCATTGACCACAGGCCCGGAATAGGCATACTTGCGATAATCCGTATCCATGTGCATTTCTCCTTTCATGTACATTCTGGTCATAAAAGAAACTGTTATTTGCGCGTGGCGGAATGATTTACTCCGCCATCTGCTATAATGGTCATGAATGGAGGCAACCAAAAATATGCTGATTACCTGTCCAGAATGCGGGCTCCCGGCCTCGGATAAGGCCCTTGCCTGCCCGCACTGCGGCTATCCGCTCAAGGATCAGCCCAAGGAATATAAAAGAAAGCCAAAGCGCAAGAGACTCCCTAACGGCTTTGGCCAAATTTCCGAAATCAAGAACCGCAACCTCGCACGGCCCTTTCGCGCCTGTGTCACGGTGGGCTACAACGAGCAGGGCAGGCCGATCACCAAGAATCTAAAGCCCTGCGCCTACTTTGAAACTTACAACGAGGCCTATGCGGCGCTGGTCAAATATGCGGCCAGCCCGTACGATCTGACCAAGCGCACCACCGTGCAGGAGCTCTATGCCGCATGGTCTCCCAAGAAGTTCGAGAGCCTGGGCAGCCAATCGCGCATCAATCAGATCCGCAGCGCCTGGACGCACTGTACGAGCCTGTACGGCGTGCAGGTGTGCGCCATCCGCCCGCGCCACATCAAGCAGTGCATCGACGGCTGTAATACCGCGAGCGTAAAATCCAATGTAAAAATCCTGCTGAACATGCTGCTGGACTACGCCGTGGAATATGAGATTGTGGACCGCAACTATGCCCGCGCCGTCAGCCTTGAAAAGCACGTAACGGAAACTCTCCGGACAGCACAAAAAGAGCATATCCCCTTCACGGATGCGGAGATGGCCATCCTGTGGGACAATCTCGGCAAATATCCGGAGATCGACATGCTGCTGATTCAGTGCTACTCCGGTTGGCGGCCGCAGGAGCTCCTCACCCTGGAGAGCAAAAATATAGATTTAACGAACGGCTCCATGACCGGCGGCATGAAAACTGCGGCCGGAAAGAACCGCGTCGTGCCCATCCATCCGGCCATCTTCGACCTCGTCAAAGCCCGATATGACCCGGCACACCGGTACCTCTTTAGCGCCGATAAAGCCATTTCCATGCGAACCTACCTGCGCCACTTCGAGCAGCTGATGAAAGCCCTTGATCTCAATCCGAACCATCGCCCGCACGACGGCCGCAAGCACTTTGTCACAATGGCCAAAAAATATAGCGTGGACGAGTACGCCATCAAATACATCGTTGGCCACACTATCCAGGACCTTACCGAGCGCGTCTATACCGCCCGCGATTTCTCCTGGCTGAAAGCAGAAATATGCAAGATCCAATAAAACGGTCCCCTAAGAATGCAGTGGCGGAATTGTGTAGGAACAATCCGCTTTTAACCACTCTTAGGGGACTTTTAGGAAATATCTGACTTTCAATTTTCGTCGCTTTTCAACAAACTTTTCTGTAAAAAGTTCCTTCAGGCTTCATAAATATCTGCTTTTGGTCTCTTATAAGAGCAGTTATCCGTTTCGTAAGAGAAACCCGCCTTAAAAAGCCCAAAAACCAAGAAAAACCCTTGACAATCAAGCGAAATCGAAAGCCCGTCAGTTTCGTAAAAAGGCTCAAAATGTAGGAAATATGGAGGAACGTTGCACTTTGAACCACGCTTTACGGCTACTTATCGACCTTGCGGATCGGCAGCGTTTTGCAAATGTCCACCACTTTCTTGGCGCTGCCGTTGCCGCCAAGCTTCTCGTAGGGATCGAATAGGTAGTCGCACAAGTTTTCGTATTCGTCCATGGTGATCCACCCCCGGTTGATGTAGGATTCCCCAAGGTACAGGATGCGATCATGCGCCAGCCCAACCAGCATGCGGGTTTTCGCATCTTTTTTGTCCTGCTTGGCTTGGATAAACGCCCACAAGCCGGAAGAGCCAATGATCGATATCACGATCGTCAGGATAGATTGCCACAAGTTCATTGCTGTATCCTCCGTGTTTCCTTTCATTTATTAGCCTTTATACATCGCAAGCAGACGGCGCACGTCGGCCTCCTTATCGATAAACCGGTCGTGCTCAAAGTCCCATACTGCCTGCATAGATTCGGGAACCGTCACGCCGGCCCGCTTCCTGCTGTCAATCATCTCAACTACGCTTTTGTGAAGCAGCCCAACGTGGGTCAGGTCGTCTTGTGCAATTCGGGCGTATACCTCGGATAGGTCGGGATACTGAGATTTGTGCTTTACCGCTTCTTTTGCATACATTTCGGCGCAGTCCAGGATCTCCGTAATGTCCACGATGACTTCCTTGAGTTCTTTCATTTATTAGCCCTCCTTTTCAAGCGTCCCCTTGTACTTGGACGCCAGCTCCGCGGCTGCCTCATATGCAAGGCCGCCAATGACCACCTTGTAGGTTCCTTCCTCCTTTCTGTCTTGATTATATAGAAGCGCCAGGGTGTTCTTCCCGGCGATTCCGTCTTCCGGAAGGACGTTTTCCTGCTGGAATTTGCGCACCGCAGCCTCTGTTTTCACGCCAAATATCCCGTCCGCCGTCCCGCAGTCATAGCCCATGGCGTTCAGCGTTTCCTGAAGCTTCTTCACATCGTCCCCACGGCTCCCTTTTCGCAGGGTGGGGGATGTATTTTCGGCCTTATCTGTCTCCGGCTTTCCCGCCATTTTGACCTCTTCTGCAGTGTACAATCCTGACGGAATGGCGTAGTGCGTCCACCCCTTCTCGGAAATGTCGCCCCACTGCACGCCGTTGGAGCAGTGAATGATCTTGCCGTCGCCGATGTGCAGCCCAGTGTGCTGGTATTTACCCTTGTAGTATTGGAACACGCAGCACACAACGTTGGGCATGTCCTTGATGTCGCCCTTCTTCAGCCAGTTTACGTTATATCCCCACTGGCTCGTGCAGCCGCCGCCCTTCAGCTTCATCCCATAGGCGTTCAGCAGGCACCAGTACGTAAATCCCCGGCAGTCAAAGGCCAGCTTGCCCTCCCACTTGCAGCCCTTGCAGCTGGGCTGCTTGCCGGATAGCACCGGACAGGCCTTAAATATCGCGCGCTTGTGGCCCGGATTGTAGCCCGCGTACTGTCGGCGCAGGGACGGCGTGCATTCCCGGCCCCACGTTCCAAACACATACGGGTTCCCAAGCTGGCTCTTCGCGCTTTCAATCGCTTTCAAGGCGCGTTCGTTCATAATATTCATAGGCTCCCTCCTCCTTAGTTAGACAAGGAAATATAGGCGTTCGTGCCGTCAACCGTAATATAGGCATTCTTGGATATCAGCGTGACGGCAAACTCTCCGCTGCTCGGAAGATCACTTGCCACATTGTAGCTGAACCATCCATTTCCGCCGGATACATCCGTACTGCCTACAAGCGATCCGGTATGTCCGTAATAGGTCTGCAGCGCGTCAATCGTTCCGCTGTAGCTGCCATTCAGCTTGCGGCATTCTACATTGGCAGAAGCGCTGCCTCCAGTTCGCTGAATATGCAATGTTGCCTTGCTATACTGTGACCAGCCACCGCTCGGAGCGTTGAATTTCAGCGCCGTGCCGACGGGCTCATCCTTTGTGGAGCGTCCGACAATGCACGTGCTTCCCCCGCTATTAGCATAGGAAGAGTTGTACGTATCCGCATACTTGCTGGCCGATACCGTCACCGTTGTGCTCATCACCTTGTATGTAAACGTGACCGCATTGGACGCGGCGCTGTATCCATAGCTGCTGTTGTACGCCTTAACGGTCAGTCTCGCATTCTTCCAGCCCGTAATCGTACTGGCGGAAACCGTATAGGATGTGCTCGTCGTGTTGTCGATATCCGTACCATCCTTGTAAATATGATACGTAATCGTTCCTGTCGCGCCGCTCAGCGTAGCGGCCGTCCACGTCAGCTTGCACACGGAATTTGAGCTGCTCGTAGCGCCGTTTACCTTCAGATTGCTCGGAGCAGAAAGCGCAATCGGCTCCTTATACGTAAAGGTAACCGTGTTCGAGTAGCCGCTCCATCCTGCCTCGCTGTTGTACGCGTCTACCTTCAGGCTCGCGCTGCTCCAGTTCTCGATCGTGCTGGCCGAGAAGCTGTAGCTGGTATCCGTCGTCGTAGCAACCTGCGTTCCGTCCTTATAAATATAGTACGTGATGCTTCCGCTCGCGTTGCTCAGCGTAGCCGCCGACCATGTCAGATTGCAGTAGGAGTCCGTATCGCTCGACAGACCGTTTACCTTCAGATTATACGGGCTGCTGATCGACGCGGGCGCTTTGTACGTAAACGTGACCGCGTCAGATGCGGCGCTGTACCCGGCGTCCTCGTTATATGCCGCCACCGTAAAGCTTACATTGCTCCAGCTCGTGATTTCGCTCGCGCTGAACGTATAAGAGGTGCTTGCGGTCGTCGCGTACTCTGCACCATCTTTATAAATATGATACGTAATGCCGCTGTCCGATCCAGTAACCGTCGCCGCATCCCAGGTCAGCTCGCAGCTGGAGCTCATGCTGCTTTCCGCTCCGTTTACCTTTAGATTGCCAGGGGCCGTTATCGTGGCCTTTTGCCAAATCAGATCGTTTGCCCCGCCAATCCTGCTGATAAATTTCAGTACGTCGTTTCCGTTATAAGTGAGAATCTTCGGTGATTCGCCGTTAAATGTGAATGGCATGACTGATCCCCCTTATACCGCCGTCCATTTGACTGTTCCGTCGTCGCCTACCGTACATCCCATCCGGGCAAGCGCAGCCAGTCGTTCTGCGTCCGTCCACGCCGCGCCTTTGCCGTCGCACAGGGCGGCTTTGATGGCGTAGTCCATGTTCGCACAGACAATCGTTTTTCTTCTCCCCGTTCTGCCGGATATTTCTGCGTCGGTAGCATATGAAATCTTCAAGCTGCCATTATCGTTCCAGATGCCGCTATCTTGTGCAGAGAGTATACTTACTACGCCCGGCGCGTCCTCCTGCGCAATTGGCACCTTCGCCACGCCGCCGTCCAGCACGCTGTTTCCGGCTACCTGTACATCCCTGATCGGCGTGTATCCAAGCGCGGATTGGATGTTTTCTGCGGTCACGGATGCGTCGGTTCCGGGATCGCCCTTCGGTCCCCGAATACCCCGCGGTCCTTGCAGTCCCTGAATGCCCATCGGGCCGCGCTCTCCGCGGTCTCCCTTTTCACCGGTCAGACCCCGCTCGCCCTTGGGGCCCTGCGCACCGGTATCGCCTTTGAGGCCTTGCGGACCAGTCTCGCCCTTTTCGCCGCGAGGACCCTGTTCTCCATCACTGCCGTCTTTGCCGGGCGCACCCTTCGGTCCCGGAATACCCTGCGGCACGCCAATGGTGATCGTCCCAGTCGTTACGTCGTATTCCGCCGTAGCGGGCTGACCTGGATACAGCGTCAGTGCCTTGGCCTTCAGCTCCTTGATCTCCTTCGCCGCAGCACGCACCTGGGCCAGATATGCTTCAGCCTCGTCCAGCGCCTGCTCCAGCGCCGTCGGATACTGCTTTTCAATCTGCTGCCCGATGGCAGGCAGATCTTCCACCACAAGCACAAAGGGTTCGCTGTGCCATAGCTTGCCGCCGCTGCGGATCTCAATAAAGGCGTCCATCTCCGCCCCCTTTTGCGTAAGCAGCGACGTTACGTCATACACCCCGTCCGAAAGAGGGCGGGCCACGTCCGCATACTCGTCGTCAATCCGCACATACAAAAAAGAGGCCTGCGCCTCCCCGATTTCAGGCAGGGAAAAGCGCAGCGCCTCGATCTCATTGTCCTTCATCACGCCGATGGGTATGCGGGACGGGTATGCCTTGCGGCCGATAAACTTCACATCAATCATGCCCGTACCTCCATTTTGACGGCGCTCCTGATTTACTCTTCGTTCTCGTCCTCGGGCAGCGCCACGCGGTTTTCTTTGTTGTAGTTTACCGTGCTAAGGCCCAGAATCGTGCCCAGGCACGTCACCGTCGCCGTCACCGTGGCCAGCACCTGCTCGGGATAGGGCAGCGACCACGTATCCGCCAGCGTATAGTAAAAGGTGCCCAGCGCCGGCAGCACCAGCATCGTCACCCACTTGAGAATGTCATACACCTTATCGGGAAGCTTCATATCTATTTTCCTCCTTACATCATTACGTTCGTGGTTTTGTTTACACCGCCCAGATGAATCACCGGGCTGCACATCGATGACGGCTTGAATTCGCCAGCCTGACCGTAGCCGCCGTACTTGAGCGACGCCGCGTCGTTCACAAATAGCTTGTCAACCTTCATTACCACCTGATTGCGGGTGTCCACGCGGTGGTATGCCTGACGCAGGCTCATTGGAAGGTGCGTGTGGCTGTGAATGTAAATGTCCGCGTCCACAACGTTAGCCATGTCAGCCAATCGGATGGCCTTTGCGCTCTCCTTCCGTCCCCCGCCCGTGCCATGCGTCGCATAGATCACATACATCAGCTTTCCGCAGCGCTTGCCGCCCCCGTGCTCGTGCGGGGTTTTCTGCCCAAAGCGCAGGAAGCACAATACGCCTTCCGGACTGTAGCGCTTTTCCACACCCAGCTCCCGGCACACAAGGCGCATCATGTCCACACCGTCCGCCTTGTATACCCGCTGCTCATGGTTGCCAGTATCCGCAGCGATGATCTTCTTTGCTATGGGCCTCAGCATCCCAACGGTTAGCCGGATCTGCTCCATGGGCGGCAGCACCTCGCTGTAAATATCGCTAATGCTGTTGCGGGTCGCTGTGTTTAGCAGATCGCCATTGAGCACGCACAGCCCGTGCGGGTCGTTTGCAATCCGGTCGATGCGCTCTTGCACCTGGGCGGGGTCTGATTGCGCGTCGCCGATGTGCAGGTCTGATAAAATATAGATTCTCGCATCCGGCCAGTCGGCAGGATAGTCCGCTGTCGTATAAAACATAGCCCCTCCTGCCTTTAGTCGGTAATGGTCAGCGTCTTGGTCGTCGCATCATAGCTGAATTTGTACGAGGACTTTTCATCAAGCGCTGCCTGAAGACCCGTTACGTCTCCGATCGTGTGCGTGTGCGAAGCCTGCGCAAAGTAGGACGCGGCGTGCCCTTCCAGCTTTTCAGCGTTATCCACAATGCCGTTTCCATCTTTGTCGTAGGTTGCCTTCAGCATGTCGCCCGCGCCGCTGCCGTCCGCGCCGTCATTGATGGTAAAGCTCTTATCGCCAATTGTAACTGTCGTTACCTTGCCTGCGCGGGATACCGTTACCGTTGGCGCCGGGCCGGCTGGACCTTGGGGGCCCGTCGCACCCTGCGGTCCCGTTTCACCCTGAATGCCTTGGATGCCTTGAAGGCCCTGTTCGCCCTGAGGGCCCGTCTCGCCCTGAATGCCTTGGATACCCTGGATGCCCTGCGGGCCGCGGGCCACGCCGCAGTCAATGACGACGCCGTCGTAGCGGGTCAGAATCAGCTTGCCGTCATCGTTAATCTCGGCCTTCTGAATCCGCGTATCCGCCTTGCCGTCCACATAGCACTGGTTGATCGCATCGTGAATGGCCTGGCGCACGTCCCTTCCGTATACCGCCGTGATGATCTCGGCCAAATAATCCTTGATTTCGGCCATATCATCCCTCCTTTACAAATATCGCGCTGTAAATACTTCCCTGGTCCAGGCTCGACAGCCGCCAGGGACCGGGAACGCGGGCGTATCGCTCCGCCATGTCGTCCCAGCATTCAAACTCCAGCACGTCTGATAGCTGCGCCACCACCTCTGCAAAGCTCAGCGCGCTCTGATAGCCCATCGCAAACCGCGTCGCGCCCGTCTGAGCGGCATATTGGCAGCGCAGCTCCTCGCTTTCGCCGTTATTCCTGCGAATAATCGTTTTTACCATTGTTTCCCTCCGTCTGGATGTCGCCAAGCGCCTGCTCCAGCATCAGGATCACGCCCAGCAGCCTGTCCAGATTCTCTTTTCCAGCCACCGCCACGGTGTTCAGGGTGCTGATGCACATGCGAAGTTTCGTTTCAACGTCCATTTTGACCTCATCACGCTTTCTTCTCGAAGTTACTCGACACCCATTCTCTGGTCGCAACAAGACTTCCGCCGACTGAGCAATAGTCGAACGAAGCACTCCCGGCAAAGATCGACGATACGTTGATAACCTTACCGGTCAGCCAGCCCACGTCCGCAAGCTTTGCGTCCAGTTCATTTGCCGTCACATACCCGCTCAGGTTGATCTTGCTGGCCTTAATCAGGATGCCCTCCTCGTTGTTGTTGATCTCCTGCACCAGACCGCTCTTGGTTACATAGGTAGAGCTAAAGCCATCCACCGTATTCTTCAGGGTCGTAATCCGCCCGTCCTGCCCCTCCACCGTGTGCGTCAGACCGATTGCCGTGTTCTGCAGGGTGGCGATATTGCCCTCCGCGCTCTCCACGCGGCTGGTCAGCCCCAGAGCCGTGTTGGTCAGCGTCGAGATGTCGCCTGTGTTGTTCTGCACCGTCGAGGTAAGACCTTCCGTGGTGTTCTCCAGCTTCGAGATGTTGCCCTTCATGTCAGACACCTCGTGGTGCATTCCCTCTGCATCGATGGTCAGCTTGCTGTTTTGCACCTGCAGCACAATCATCTTGTCATGGGTGAGCTTGAGCATGTCATCCGTCGCCTTGATCCACTTGCTCAGGCCTCCGTCACCGCCTCCGCCGCCGCTGGCCTTGGTGCTGCCCGTTGCTACCGTCTGAGAACGGTTGGAGCCTCCGATGTTCTCAATCTCTGAGAACAGGTAAATGTTCTTTTCCGGGTATTCCAGGTTATAGGAAATCTTGGAGCACACCGGGGAACCGTTGATTCCGTGAGGCTCGGATAATATGCCAATGCGCGTGCCCAGCTCAAAGCCGTCCAGCGCAAAGTCCATGCGCTTCAGGTCAATCGCCGTCAGCGTCAGGGTGGGCGGCATTTCCTTGTAGTTTTTCTCAATGTAGTCGTAGGCGGCCTGCATCAGCTCCGCCCCGGCTTCCTTGATGTCGCTGAAGGAAACCGCGCGCACCACCGTGCCGTAGCGCTCGACGGCGTTTGGGATCTTCACGTATTTTGACCCCGTGATCCCCTCCATCGTTACGCCCTCGGAACCGGTTGGCAGCAACACCGTGAAGATGTCGTCCGACGACACCGACTCCGAGAAATCGATCATGTTCACGCCAAATTCAATGTTCTGATTGCCCGCCTTGCCATAGTCGCCGATGTAGTCCAGATACACCGTTCCGCCGCTTCTGCGCGTCCGGATGTATCCACCAAACACCCCTGTCAGGTCGTCACTCATGGCGGCGCTTGTCGTGCGGTAGGAGTCCGTCTTGAAGGTCTGGCTTTCCGTGGCCTTATCCACATTCACAATGCCCACGGTGAACTGCTTATCGCTCTCCACCTGGCTGTTATGCATGTCCACAAGGCGCGAAAAGTGCGCCGAGATGCTCTCTGTGTACTCCCCAGGATCGGCAATGCTGTCCATCAGGTAGGCCAGATCACCCTCGCACGTCACCTTTCGTTCCTTGTAAAGATTCGTTTCCATCCGCAGAATCCGCCCGCGGAACAGCTCCGTATCGTCCTCGTATACGATCACTCTGCCAAGCATTCGCCGCAGGGAGTCGTATTCCGGATGGTTTGGGTACATCGTAAAGGAAAGAGAACCCGCCTTGCCCGCTTCGAGCGTCAGGATCGGCGTTCCAATCGCATAGTACGGATCGTTCACCGCGCTGGAATACAATAGCTTTCCGTCCAGCCAGACCGAAAACATTACAGCATCCCTCCCCGGTAGTTAATGCTCACCTTTCCGTTTCCCGTAAAGACAAACGTGTTCTCGCCCTCCAGATAGTGCTGCGGCAGCCTTGTCGTCCTGCCCGCCGGCAGCGTATAATCGCGATCGCGGAACTTCACCGTCATCTCGCTGTCCGCCGTAATTTCAGGCAGCGACCGTACTCCGCTTGCGTAAATGGTTGCCGTCCGCGTGCCGTTCACCCGCATGTCCTTGGTCTCCTGAATGATGCCCGTTTCAAAGTTGAACGGATCCCATAGCCAGGGGTCCAGGGTGGACAGCAGGTCCATTTTGAAGGGATACACATTGTAGTTGATCGTGATGGTGGAATAATACTTGTCGCTCTTCCACTCATCCACCCAGAAACGTCCTTCATAGTAAAATCCCGGATCGTCCTCCAGAATCGCCTTGAGCGCCTTTCCGTGCAGATAGTTCATGATGGTAGAATACGCCACCGTCCAGTCCCAATAGTCGTTGGCGACGGCGAATTCCATCGAGCCCTCGCGGTTGTTGAAAACCGGATACCCGGTAAGGATTTCACTTAAGTTCAAGTTACCGTCCGTACCGGGTATCTCCACGTACCGGCTCCGAGGCTCTGGCGGCGCAAACAGCGGCCGCGAGGTGGGGATCAGATGCCAGTCGTCCCACGTGTTCTTATCGCCAAAGGTTACGCTGTGATACATCCTTATACCCCCCGTCCGCGCAGGGCCGTCAGCGTGCCCAGCCTGGAATCAATTTTGTTTTCGATAGAGCCTACCAATTCTCCGCTGTCCATTACGATCTGCATACTCGATACCTTGCTGCCCAGCAGATCAACACTTGATCCAATCTTGGCAATCGCGTCAAATATCGATGTAATCTTCGCCATGTCCACCGCAACCTTGGATACGCCAGAGCCGCTGTTCTTGATCGCGTCGTCAATCTTGGAGGTATCGCCATTCCCGAGCATTCCGCCAAGTCCCAGCTTTTCAAGCGCAGCCTTTCCATAAATGCGAAGATACTCGGCAAGCCGCTTTTCCTCGGCGCTTGCGCCAATGCGGTTCAGATAGTCCTCCAGCCCGTTCGACCCTAATTTATCATACTTGCCGAGCATGTCCGTGACCGTATCAAGGTTCCAATCCTTGAAGGTGGTCCCCGTCTTCTTGGTAACGTCCTCGATTACCTTGCCGATCGTCTTCGCGCCCTTTTCGAAGGCCTTTACAAGCCCGTTGCGCTCGGGATCGGACACCTTGGCGATCTCGTCCGAGGTTTTCTTGGCCTCGTCCACGGTCTTCATGCGCTCGTCCTTCATCGCGTGCCTAAAGCCCCGGTTCCACCATTGTGCGCTCTGATATGCCACGGTGGATTCGGAGTGAATGCCAAGCGTGCCGTTAAAGCCCTCGATGATCTCCTCCGCTACGCTTGCCGCCGCGTCGGCAGCGCCATCCGCAGTCTTGGAAATGCCCTGTACAAAGCCCTCCGTGAAGAACTGGCCGGATTTCGTCGTCTCCTTTGACGGGCTGTGCTCATCCAGCGCGCTGTTCAGCGCCGAAAGCGCCTTTCTTGCCACGCTTACCGCCGCGCTGACCGCCGATTGCACAGCGCCGCTGTCGCCAATACCCCGCGCCACGCCGTAGGTAAAGTTGCGGCCAGAGGTTACGAAGTCCGATTCATACCCGGTCACGGCCACGATCACGTTATCCATCAACGTCGTTACAGAGGTATTCAGAGAAACCCATCCATTCTCGAATTCCGTAGCCATGCCCTTCAGCATGTTGCTGATGAGATCCGATCCGGCAAGCGTCCACTTATCGAACGTCTGCGCCTCAATGAAGCCCTGGATCACGTCAATCAGATTCGCCCCGTCGCCATAGGACAAGCCACTTGCACTTTGAATAGCCCGAGAGATATGCTCAATTCCGCTCGCCGCCTGCTCAAACACCTGAACATTACCGGTGGAGATGCCTCCCGTTCCGGCAAACGAGTTAATGTAATCGCTGGTCTGCGTCAGCACCGAGGAGAAGGACGTCATCTTATCGCTGGATGCCGTGATATCATTCAACTGCCCCTGAAGCGCAATGAACTTGTTCATGATAACGAACAAAGATGACAAATTCTCCATGTCTGGAGTAAAGTTCGTCAGGGACATTGAAAAGCTTTCCAGATTTGTCCCAAGCGTATTGATTCTTCCGCCAAAATCTTCCAGGGAGCCTTTCGAGCCAATCTTCGCCAGATCCTTTTCCATATTGATAAAGTCCTGGATCATGGAAACGGCATCCTGCGCCTTGCTTGTATCAATGCCTGCGATGTTTGAATACATGGAACTAAGGTTTAGTCCCAAATTTGCGAACTGTGAGGAGAACAGATCCAAGTCCCAGCTGTCAAACCCGCGTTTGATCTGTGCCAGCTGATTCAGCGAGCCCTGTCGTTTAATCAGCGCGTCAAGCACAAGGAACGACCCCACCGTATTAAAGCCGCGGATCCCATTTACCGCGTTATAAAAGCCCTTCAGTCCATCGCCAAGCCTCGTAAAGTTCGTTGAGAAATCGCCCAGGCTTGTGCCGGTCAGCGTCGTCCAGAAGTTTGATGTTGTATTGAGCTTATCCTGGCGGTCAATCAGCATGTCGAGTGCCTTCCCGGCAACCGTTACGCCTTCCGAGGTAATTCCCGTAGTGCCTTGCACAAAGTTCCCAAGGCCCGTTCCAACGCTCGCCAAATTGGTCGCGAACGTGCTTAGACTTGCCGTTTGACCGGTAAACCATTGCAGAAGTCCACCCTCTTTTCCAAGCTTATCGGGAATTTTCGCCACCTGGTCAAGCACCATATTGCCAAGCATTACCGGAACAAGGTTCAGGTTCTTGCACTCCTCGCCATAGCTGCTCATTGCCGTAGCAATTGCGTTTAAGCCGAGAGCGAAATTCGTCATGTTTCCGCCCGTTTCACCATTGCCTGCATAGCTCTCGATTTGACGAATGGTTGTATCATCCGGCAGCTCCTCAACAAGCGCCCGCATCATGGCCGCTATGCCCGTGCCGACTGCTGACGGGTCCACGTTTGTGCCGTCAACCTCAGACAGGCCGCCTGCCATTTTGCTGTATAGATCGATGGCCGAGCCGAGATTCGTCGTAGCGACGGAAACGTCGTTAATCGTTTCGGCAATGCCTGTGGTTTCCTGCATTGAGACAGCCAGGTCATGGATGCTGTCCATCGTCTTCCTGGCATTTTGAACCTTTACAGCGCCTACGATGCCGTATCCGGCAATGGACGACATAAAGTTCTGAAGACCGCCGCCAACGCTCGTAAGACTGGATGCAAAGCCTGTGACCGTGCTTGAATTATCCGTCACACCCCCGAGCGTATCCGAAAGAATCGTGATGGAGCCGCATGCATTTTCGATCTTCTGTGCGTCATACGACGTAAGTCTCCTGCAAAACTCGTTTAGATCGCTTGCTACCAGGGTAGCTTTTCCCGTCATAGAAAGAATCGCGCTGCTGGATAAGGATTTGAAATAATTAGCTCCAAATACCTTGGCCAGGCTTGAAACCGCATCACCGACAAGCGATACCTTATCCGGGTCGAGATCCTTTACACGGTTAGAGAATTCACCAAGGTTCCCGCCAATCAGCAGAAGATCTCGGCTAAAGTCTACGATTCCATCGCCCGCAATCTTAAGGAGCAAGGACGTCGCTACGCCAAGAGACGCCGCGATGGCGATCAGGCCAACGCAGCCCTTGAGGATCGTACCAATGTCCAGCTTGCCAAGGATAGACACTGCGCCAGTTATCGCCAGAATGGCCACCGATAATCCTACGGAGAAGGCCGCGATGGTCTTCCAGTCCATATCGCCAACCTTGGACAATGACTCCGCAAACACCCACATCATTTCCGAGGCTGCTACGGCCACGGCCAGCATGCTGATAATGCCCTTGAAGCCCAGCTTCTTCATCTTTTTTGCGGTTTTCGCAAGCACGCTCATCGCGGCTGTAATCGCTGCCATGCCAAGACTCGCGCTTGCCAGCTGCCCTGCAGGAATCAGCGACAGCGCCAGCAGCGCCGGAACCAATAGGAGGATTGCCGCCGATAGCGCAAGGAAGCCCGCCCCGTTGCTGAACTTGAACTCGGCCCACCCGGCTACGCCCGCCAGCATTCCCATAAAGGTCATCAGACCCAGCAGCCCCTCCATGCCCCGTTGGAACTCCTTGGACGTCATTCCCGCAATTACCTTCAGCGGAATCAGCAGAATCGTGAGCGCCACAGCCATCGATACCAGGCCCTTGATTTTCATCGTTCCCTTGGCCGGATCGAGCCCCAACATATGCTGCCCAACCGCCGTCAGGATGTCCATCATCAATCCGAGTGCGCCGATCACCAGCAGCATCTTGGGCAGCGCCGAGGTGATTGTCTCCAGCTTCATCGCAGAGAACGCCTTAATGGCAAATACCATCGCCAGAAGACCGCCGCCAAGGCTCAGGATGTCAGTGGATAGCCCTCCGGTAATGCCAAGCAACTTCCGAATTCCGCCGGACAGCAAGCCCATTCCTTCTACGATGCCGACAAATTTCAGAAGCTTCTGAATTGCCTGCTCCGCTTTCTCCTGGTCTTCGATGCCCGCCAGCATCTTAATCGCGTAGGCCAACAGCGCGATGCCGCCTGAGAACTTCAGAATCGTTCCGCCGAGGTTTGCATTTGTCAGCTTATCCATAGCAAACGTGACCGCGTACATGCCTACCATCAACGTAGACAGAATCGCCACGGCGCGCCATGCGTCCGTCACGGGAAGCTTAGCGATTACATAAATCGCCCCGGCCAGCACTCCGATAGCGAGTGCAAAGCCTTTGCACTTGTCCGAGAACGACTCTCCATCGTCTTTTTTTCCGAACATGTTTTTCACAATGCTCTTGAAATTAAGACCAGCGAGCTTCTTTACGAGCTTTCCAGCTCCACTGATTAAAGATGCGATCGACAGAACCAGCTTTAATACGCCGAATAGAGATAGAAGTGCCGTGCCAAACAGAATAATTCTCGTCGGACTAATTTTACTTACGAAGTTCTTGATCCAATCCCCGACATTTTGACCGGTCTTCTTCAGTGCCTTTCCCTTCTCGTCCAGGCTGTCGCTAATTCCGCCAAACGTATCGGAGAACCACGCCTTGATCCCGGAAAGGTCAATGCCAGCAAGCGTTGTCTTAAGCCAATTGAACGCCTTCGACAGCGCGTCGCCAATCGTATGAATTGCGTCGGTAATCCACGCCGCAGCCTTGCTGTTCTTCAGCTTTTCCCATGCGCCGCCGCCAAAAAGGAAATCAAACGCGTTTGCAAGGCCCTTCGCAACGGAATCCTTTACGGACGTAAACGTGTTTTTTAACCACGTTCCTACATCGTTCGGGTCGAAAGACTCCAAGCTGTCCACAAACTTGCCAAAGCCGTCCGCAATCCCTGCTCCAATCTTCTGGAACACGCCGACAATCTTCTGAAAGACTTCGCTGTTGCGCACCGTTTCCACGGCGTTCTTGCCAAACCGCCAAATCGCCTCTCCAGCCTTGGGCAGGAAATTCGTAATCGCGGTGAACGCGCCCTTCAGCTTTTCCTTCACCTGATACTTTTCCAGCACCCCGCCAAGGCCGCTGAACAGCGTCTTGACGTGATCCCAAAGCGTAGGCATGTAGTCAACCAGTGGTTTCACCATGTCCACCAGCGACTGCGTAAAGTTTTCAAAGTATTTGCCATCCTGGATGGATTTGCGCAAATTCTTAAGCCAGTCGCCTACCTTTGCGCCGGACGCAACAAGGCTGTCAAACGATGGGACTAGCTTTGGAAATAACTTCGTAAAGCCACTTCCCAGGGCCTTGAACAGGTCCAGCACGATCCCGAAGACCGATTTGATGCCGCCAACGCTCCGTCGAATGCCCGCTAAGATCGGCCAGTCGTTATCATACTTGTTCTCGCTCCACAGCCAGGTCAAAAGATTCTGCGATACAGTCTCAATCTTTTTGGATAACGAGGCCAACTTCTCGCCCATGCTCTTGGGTTCAATGTTGAAGAAAGCCTGCTTTACCTCCCCCAGCACCGCCCGCAGGGAGTTGAAGGAGTTCGCCACCGCGTTAATGATGCTGTCGCGCCCACCCAAGTCCTTCCAGGTTTGCAGCACCTCGTTGCGGGTTTTGGTCTGCTTTTCCAGCACCTCGCTGATGGCATTGCTCATGCCGGTAAAAAGCTTGGTGGCCTCGTCAATGTTGCCAAATACGATTTCCCACGTCTGCCCCCAGCCTGACTGTGCGGCCTCTTTCAGCGCGTCCCACATCTTGGACAGCGTGCGCACCTGCGTGGCCGCCTCCATGGCCTTCTGGCCCAGCTCCGTCGTGGTGTCGCTGTACTTGCTCAGCGTCTTGATGATGACATCACGTGTGCCCCACTGATACTGAAGCGTATCGCGAAAGTTAGCTACTGTCACCTCGTGCTTGCCGTCGATTGTTTTATAGAAGCCCTCCGCCGTCTTTTGTAGAGTTCCAAGCTCTACTGCCGTATCGATGAACGCCTGCTTCATCTGCGTAGTGGCCATATTGGCGTTTTCAATCGAATACCAGTCGCGGGTGTTCAGGAAGGAGGAAAGGGACTGCGAAAAGTTGTACATGGCCGCCGACGCTTGCTGCGAGCTCGCACCAGCATACGCGGCAGCGTTTGCCACGCCCTTGATAGCCATCGTAGCATCGCTGAGCTTTACGCCGTTATTCGTAAATTTACCGATATTGGAAGTCATGTCGGAAAAGCTGTAAATCGTATCGTCCGCGTATTTGTTCAGCTCTTCCAGATACTTCGATACCGTCTCAACGCTCTCCCCGGTGGCATTCATGATCGTCTTTACCGAGTCCATTTTGAGCTCGTACTCGTTAAAGCCTGACCGCACCGGATCCACCGTCAGCGCGTTCACAATGCGCTTGCCCGCGTTGACGGCAGCGTTGGCAATGTTGTCCATCCAGGCAATGCTCATGCGCCCCATCAGCGTGAACTTGCTGCTGATCGCATCGACGCTGGCAGCAAGCCCATCCAGGCGCACGTTTTTGGCTGAGCGCTCCAGCTTTTCAAAGCTACGCCCGGCATCATCCAGCTGCAAGCTCTTTTTCAGCTTGTCCAGCGATTTCACCGAGGTGTTGATGCCCTTCTCGAACTGCTGGTTGTCGAATTGCATCTCAACAACCCGTTCGTCAATCGATTTGCTCATGCCCTCGTCACCTCCTTCCAAACCTTGCCGGCAATCTGCTCAAATATAGGCTTGAGCGCTGGATTGATGTAGTCCACGCCCTCCACATATCCACCGTTGCCGGTTCCATGTCCGTACTGTATAATCACCGCAATGGGCACGCCCTGGTTCTGATTGCTGTTCTTCCAAAAAATCGATACCTTGCCCTGCTCATTGCGGATTTCGTACCCCCAGCTCTGAGCCGTCAGCCCACTGTCCACCGGCGTTGCGCGGGATAGCGCGTCCACCCCGGCCTGTGCCAGCTCATCCAGGGACGAAAAAAAAGAGGCCCGGCGGGCCCGATGAAAAAATCGCTCAGTCCTGGCAAAATTGCCCTTGTGACGAAAGCGTATCATACGCCACGCGCCTCCTTATCCTTTCGTGCGTAATGCCTTGCAGCGTGCAGCGTTTAGCTCCGCGTTACGGGCAATAATCTCATTGCGGCTCATCTTCTTTTGCGGCCCGTTCTTGATGCCGCAAATGCGAATCAGCGTAATCAGCCGGTTGATGTGCCACTTTTCGCACTCCCATGGAATGTTAAAGGCCACCATCCAGTAGTAGATCAGCTCCGATGTCACAATCTCCCGGCTCGGCCTGGAGTGGTCATTGGGGAAGGTCGTTGCCGTCATATCGTCGGCAATATAATCGTGAATCTGCTGCAGGTTCTCGGCTGAAAGATTCAAATATACCAAAGGATCCACGTTCTGCGTAATCGTCATGCAGCGCACGTAGTCCAAGTTTTCGAGATCAGTCTTGCTCTGCTTCCCAAAGAAAGGCTTCTTCCACCGAGCCTCCCACTTGGAAATAGATACGAGGGAATGCTCCAGTTGAAGCCTCTGGACCTTTGTATAGACGAATTCCTGCGTCTCGTTATTAAAAAACTCTCCGCCTGGCACATCAATCTGGAGCATCTCTCATCGTCCTCTCAATTAGCCCTGCTTGGCTACCTCGGCCGCAACGGACTGCGGAATGATCTTGTTTACAAACTCAGCGGCAGCGTCCGCGTCGCGCGCGAACTTCATGAACATGTCGCTGTATACGGGGGTTTCAGTGAAAGCCTTGCTCAGTTTTTCGTCCTTCTCAAAGCGGCGGCCATCCGGGCTCTTCACGCCATAGGCACGCTTAATCAGATCCTTGAATACATCCATAATGCGCTTGGTGTCCTTGGCGGCCACGATCTGCTCCAGCATCCTCTGCATGCCGCCGGTCACGCCGTACTCCATTTCAACGATTTCTGCTTCGCTCAGGTTGAACAGAAAGTCCTCCGTGCGCTCAACGCCGTCATAGTCGGTATAGGTAGCGGTGTATTTATACATAAAATCCCTCCAATAAAAATAAATAAAGCCCCCACGGGACTATCCGTGGGGGCGGAGCGGGTGCTTAGGTGTTGTTCTGGGCCAGGATCGCAGCGATCTCGTCGGGGGTCAGCATGGTGGGCTCGGCGTTCGTGTCGCCATACAGCTTCTTCTCGATCTCTGCCAGCGCGGCCGGCTTCGTCTTGGTGCTGTCAATGGTCAGCAGCGCTGTGGGCTTGTGGCCCGTTACGTTCACAGGGGTCGCATCAATTTCGTAGGAGAAGGTGATCGCGTCCGGGCTGTCGTTTACGGTGCCGTACTGGCGCTCGGAAGGCGCGGCCGTGCAGCCATACACCAGGTGAATCTTGTAGCCGTGGTCAGAGCCGTCCGTGTCGTTGCCGATCTTGGTGCGGTAGCTGAAGCAGAAGCTCTTACGCGCCTGCTGACCGATGGTCACACCAGCACCCAGGCTCGCTTCGCCGTTACAGGCCTTAAAGCCCTCGGGATAGGTGTAGCACTCGATGGTGGACTTGTAGTTTTCAGCCGCGCGCATCGAGGCATACTTGATGTTGTCGGCCCAGAAGTCCGTCAGGTCCGCGCCCTCGGGGCTCTCGGATACGCTGATAAGGCCATTCCAAGCCTCGCCAGCCGCATAAGCGGAGGAGTCGGAATCGTAGGGGTAAATTACGCCATGATCCACGCCTACTTCATACTGGCGCTCGCCAGTCTTGTCCCATTCAAGTTTAGCCATGTTGTTTTATCTCCTTTTCTTATAGTTAGTTATTAGATGCCGCGATAGGTCTGGCCATCGTCACAAGATCGATGCCTACTCCGTCAGTGTTACCGAAGGCTGTTAATATAGGATGCACGCCGCCGGAAGTAATAGTATAGAGCACAGTGGACAACCCATAGCCCCACGCGTCGCCATTCATGTAGCCGAGCCGAATCCGATCAACAAGGGGCATAACGCTGAGTGCGATGGCGTCGTTCATAAAGTTGGTCCGATCCTGCATGTTCGAAATACCATCGGCCGCCGTGTTGATAGCAACCATTTCCTGCCCGATCCTTCGCAGATAAGCCAAGGTGTGATCGTCTGCCACAAACTTGCCGGTCTCGTCAAACGAGTTCGGATTCAGGATAATCGGTCTCACCGCAAGGAACGCACCGTCCTCATCCGTAACGATTGCGCCATTGGGGTGGTAGGAGAGAAGCTTTGCCGCGTCTCCGCGCGGATTATAGGTATTCATGGGGTTGGTCTGATTAGCCATTTATCCCCCCCCTTTTTTTTTATGATTGTTCTGTTACCTTGGCAATCGTAGCGGTGTATTTGGTGATTTTAAGCGCTCCTTGCGCATCGAACGTTCCAACATAGACGCCAAGCGCAGTGGCCGAGTTAGGAGCAAAGCCGATATAGCTGTTCCCGCTCCAAGTCATCATGCCTTCGGTTATCATCACGACAGGCACGTTGCCATCATCCAGCACACGCTCTGTCGCGGCTTTAAGGTGGTCGTCCACCTCCAGCACCACCACAAGGTGCTCTACCTTGCCTTTTGCGCTTACCAGCTTGGGGCCGGGCTTGTCCGGCAAACCGTTAGGGATAGAGGTAGGGCCCTGGTGGACAAATCTCTGCAGATTCATGTCAAGCATATGAATTTCTACTTTCACGCCGGCGCGTCTGAATCCCAATAGATCGTAAAGATGTCATGGTTCAGGTTGTCGGCGGTGTAATGCCGGTCGAACGCGCAGCGGGGAAGCTGCGCCACCTTCATCGGCAGGTCGCTATCCGGATCTTTGTAGATCACCGTCAGCTGATACCTGGGAAGCACCCGGTATACCCCGTTGTTCGCATGAAAGATGGCCATATCACTGCGCTCGTACCGGATGCATGGATACTTCATCTTTAACGTCGCCGGGGGCTGGAAGTATACGTTGTCTGAGCCCAGCGTCCGCTTCAGCAGCGCGCCAAGCTCCAATCGCTTATCATCCATTGTATACACCCCCAATCGACAGGATCAGACGGGGCCTCTCCACCTCGACCGACGTCACCTTCCAGAGAGATCCCATCCATTCCACATATCGGATGGCAAAGAAATGCTGGTAAGCGTAGGGGTCTGCCACAATGCTGATCTTGTTGGATACATCCAGATCGTCATTCAGGCCTTCCCCGCGCTCCCAGCGCTTGGTGTTGCGCAGCACATCCCCGTAGTAGCACCGCTCGGTCTTCACTTCTTCCCAAATCTCCGATCCTGGCGGCGTTTCGGCGGTTTCGATGTAGCCTACTTTTCCATAAAACTTTGCCATTTTGACCTCACTTTGCTATTAGGCGGTCGCCTGATAGTACTCAATAGCAATCGCGCCCTTGGGACGGATCATAGCACCGGAGCAGCGGGTTTCAATCAAATACTCTTGCTTATTGTAATTGATATCAAAGTCATCAAACAGATTGACCTCGCCGCCGCGGTCCGCGCCCACGTTGTAGTCGCCCAGGTTCACAATGATACCGGCCAGCTGCACAGTGGTGCCGGTGGTTACGCCGGTATCGGCAGCGGTGGTCGTGCGGGTCAGACCCTCCATTACAGGCACGGTGATGATTCGGCTTACGCGCATAGCGGTGGCCAGCTTCTCAACCGTGTCATACAGGCGGCGGCCTACGCGATCCTCCAGCAGCAGCATGTTGGTCAGGTGATCCTCCGTGGTAAACAGGGTGGGATTGCCGCCGCCCTTGTAATCCTTGCGGCTCTTCACAGAGTCGCGGATGAAGGCGATCGCCACATCATCCTGGGTCGCATCCTTGGCCAGCGCCGTGATGTGGTGGATGGTATAGGCCTCGTCATCCTTCCAGATGGGACGGATATTCTGCTCGTTGATCTTGTCGTTGCTGGAAGCGCTGCGGCCATCGCCCACCAGAATGGCGCGGGCAATTTCCTCGTCCAGCATCATGCGCATTTCGCCCTTGATCCAGGCCACCACGTCAAAGTCCGTGATGTCGATCACGTCGTCGCGGTCCAGCTTCTGGAGCTTATAGATCGTGGTGGGGGTGGTCACGCGCTTCAGCGCCGCGATGGTTTCCTCCACCTTCTGGTTGCCCTTCACATAACCACGGGCACGGGCGTCATCCGCGGTAATATCCGCATAGGTGCTCTTCACGCGGCTGAAGGGGCTGCGGTGCACGCCGTTCATCACCACGGATACCCAGTCAGTATCGCGCTTGTAGAACTCAGGCGTCTTTTCGATCGTCTGCGCTTCGGGGAACAGGTTGCCGATGTTAGTGATACCATGAGCCAGAGCAGCGTCCTTCATGCTGCCGCGGCTGCGCGCATCCGTGATTACGGCGGTCATTTCGTCATGGGAGATCACGTCCATGGGGTTGGTTTCGGTGTCGAATACATTGTGCTTCATATCAGCATCATCCTCCTCAGAGTCGTCTTCTTCGTCGTCGCCGTCTTCATCGTCCATGATGCTGCCAACAATGGCATAAACGGCCTTCTTCTGCTTGTCGCTCAGGGTCTTAAAGATCTCGCCGATCGTTTCGTTGCCTTCTTCGGGCTTCTCGGCGGCGGGCTTTTCCTGCTTCTCTTCCGCCTGGTCTGCTTGTTCGAGCTTGTTCGCCATGTCAATTACCTCCATTACTTTGCCGGTATAAATCTGCGCCTCGTCCTCCGAGGTATAGGTAGTGCCGTCTGCGTGCATCATCACGCTGTCGATAAATGCGCCTGGGTTTGCCCCGGCCAGCACCAGCGATACCTCTCGGATCACGCCATGCCGCACAGAAGAACCATCCTGCTTGAGCTGGTTTGCGTAAATGGACATCGCCGTCACATCGCCATTGCGCACCAGCTCCTTGGCGTTCTGGCCGCTATCGGTCTCGTTAAAGTAACCGTAGCCGTATACGCCTTCTCCGCGATTCTCCAGGTCCATGTGGCCCAGCACGTCCTCAACACTGTTGTGCTGATGCGCCCAGACCAGCGGCACCCGCTTGCCATCGCAGTCCTTAAAGGCATCGTTCATGATGATTCTGCCGTCCGTGCAGCGCAGATTGGCCCGCGTAACCCAGCCGGCAAAGTCATAAGATTTACTCATTTTGAATCTCTCCTTCATCTTCTCCGGTCGGATAGACGATCGGGTCTTCCTCATCCTCTGGATGAGAAATGTTCTTGTTTTTCAGGACGTCGGCGTTCGGGTCGTCAGAAGGCAGCAAGCCGATCACCTGGCGAATCTCGTTCGCCGTCATGATCTCGTTGCGGGTAAACTTGTCCGCAATCTCCGCAATCTGCGATACCGGCACCAGCCGGAACGGATCGCGGAAAGCCATAATCGTCTGCCCCTGCGTGCGCGCTGTGCGGCTCAGGAATTTCACCTTCATAGCATCAACAATCGCGGAGACCACCGGCTCAATGATGCGTGTGTCGTAGTTCAGCATCGTCTTTTCGTCCGCCGATCCATCCAGAAGCGTCTTACTGAAACCTAACTGGCCGTATAGCATACTCGTCAGGTATTCAATCTGATTCATCAGGTTGTTATCAACAGGCCGATTGAGCTGGGTGACCTTCTCGGTGCCGTCCGTGTAAGCAATTCCGTACTTGCTGCCGCTCAGCTGGTTCTCAATGTCCTTGCGCCGATCTTCCGCCTGCTTGCGGCGAAGGTCGGTCTTGATGACATATGGAAGCTGGATAATCAGGTCCAGCTTTCCGGATCCCAGCTGCTCGTCCAGCAGGTCAAGCAGGTTCAGCTTTCGCACCAACCGCTGCATGGTTGAGTTCGGCTCGTTCATCACCGCATAAAACGGGTTTTCGATAATCGCCACAGCCTCTTTGGGCATGACGATCTCTTCCTGCTTGCCCTTCAAATCGTTGTATAGCCGCAGCCGCACATGCCGCGGCCACCACTGCACAATCTTGGCCGTGCGCATCTCGTAGATCTTCCAGCCCTCGCCGCCAGTCATAGGGGATTGGTTCGTTACGGTCGGCATCGCCGCCACAACCCCCTCGTCCAGCATCGAGATCACAACGTCCTGCTTGAATGCTCTGGCCGTCTGGTCGATGTTGGCCTGAAGCGTCAGGCATTCATTCAGCGGGTCCTGAATCTCCGATACAAAACGGCCGCTACCGTCAAGCTTCACGTGCTTGAAATCGATAGCGGCCACATCCACGGCTATGCGGTTGTAAATGGCGGTCACGATACTTCGCTCGTTGCCGCCGGAGAACGATGCTCTTCCTGGCTGATACGAAGAACCGAGGCCCACATCCTGATAGGTATACACGGTGGGGTCTCGGTTCCTGAAAGCATTCCATGCATGCTTAAAACGATCTTTAATTGTCATCTGCTGCTCCTTAAATATCTCCGATAGCTTCGCTCAAGCCTGGCAAGCTTAATCTTGTATACGGAGTCTAATGTCCCTTTCGGAAGAAGGGCAATTTTTGCCATCAGAGCAGCCCTCTTACGAGAGTAAGTCTTTTCGATCCGAGCACGCTGCTCCTTAGTGAATCCCGTCTGTGTCTGTGTCGTGGTTTTCCGGTTCTTTCTAATGCCGTTCTTCGCGTCGAGATCAGCAATACGTTTGTTGATCTTCGCCTGCTTCTTGGCATTTTTAGAAAGCTTTTTAGAAAGCTTACTGATTTTCTTTACATTCAACTGGTTTTTCCCAAGCTGCTCGTCAAGCTTAGAATTAAGTCTTTTTCTTTTTGCCGATACTCCTGCTTTCTTAGATTGGTACTTTTTGAGAAGCTGCCCGTACCGTTCCCGTCCGACAGGGGTGAGACTTCCGTCCAAATTCTGAAAATGCCTTTGCCCCCACTTTTGGCCCTTGATGCCGTGATGATATAATTCATCCGGCAATCGCACCCATTCTCCCATTAGTCAAAAGCCTCCCTGTTCAGCTTGTACGCCACGTAAGCGTCCATCAAAGCCGCTACAGCGTCAATCTTTTCCTCGTTTCGTTTCTTATAAAGCTTTCGGTTGCCGTTCGTATCCTCCAGCACAATGGAATTGCCCATCGCAAACTCCATCAACTGCTGGTCAAACAGCAATAGCCGCTGCTCCGCAAGCTTCTTGAGCTCACCCAGCGGAACCGATTCGGTCTTTACGCCCTGAATCACCTTTTCTATGCCGAACGGACCATTCTCTGTCTGCCAGCGCTCGATAAACTCTTTGGCGTTGTACGGGTCGTAGCCAATGCATCGCACGTCGTACTTGCACTCCGCAATGTAGTTGTCCACGTCCTCATATACCTGCATCATGTCAAGCACTGTGCCGTCCATCACCATTAGGCTTCCTTCGTCCATGAAATCGTTGTACTTGAGACGTGTCGCCAGCTGAAGCTTATTCAGGGTCCTTTCGGTGATGTAATTCCGGGTCTTAACCCCGAATCGCTCATCGCCCAGAGGGAATAGGAACGTGAATGCGCAGAAGTCATCCCCCTGCGAAAGGTCCGCTCCAACAGCACAGGGCATCTCCCAAAAATCCCGTTTGTGATGGCGCTGAATTTCATCGTAGGTGAAGAAATACGTAAAGCCCTCCATCGGCAGCCCAAAGCGCTTGGCCAAAATATCGTTTCTGACAGCCGGCACTTTTTCAGCGCGCTCCACATCCAATTGATAGGTCTCATAGCTTACTGTCTTCCCGATGTTCGGGTTCGCCTTCATCCATTTGTTCGGGTCGGATACCTCGTCCACACTGTCCAATTTGTAGTACCAAATCGATACGTGCTTGTTCTCGTACTCGCCCTTCAGGATGTCCATCAGCTCCATTTTTATGGTGTCCCCCGCTCCGTTGCGCACAGTGCCCTCCGAGCTGATCGCTACAATCAGGTAATCCTCCACCTTGCTTGCTCCCTGCTCAATGCAGCCCACAACATCCTCTCGGATGTCGCCGGACAGCCATTCGTCCACCGTACTCATCTTCACATTAAGGCCCTGAAGCTTGTTAATGCTCATCGGGCGCACCTCAAGCAACGATCCGGTCATGAAGTTTTCAATACCCTTCTTCGTGGACTGAAGCTTGGCGCGTTTGGCCTTGGAGCCCGTCGTATTGTTGATCGAGCCATCCGTCAGAAACTTAAAAAGAGGTCCCCTCGCCCGAACGATAGACGTTCGCATGGGCGAAAGAACCTCTTCTGCCTGCTTCATTGTCGGTGCCGTTGTGATCTGATGCGTCGTGCTTGTGTCCGCATTCAGGAAAAAGCTTTGCAGGCATGACGCGTACATAGACTTTGCAGCACCACGTGGAACGATCAGATACTGCTTGTTAACCAGCCGTTTCTTGAACCGGCGATTTACATAATGCCCGCCTTCTCCGTCTCTTCCAGGAACGAATACCTTCCGCTCCACAAAGTAATACCAACCGAAGATCTCCTCAGCCCATAGCTTAAACGAGTCCAATAGCTTTAAGTCTGCGCCGTCCGTTAAGGTCAGCTCGTTCTCGCAGTAGGCCACAAACCCGTTAATCGCATCAGGATCGTAGTAAACGCCGGGATCGGCAATCAGCTCGTCAATCCGGTGCATCTCCATCTCAATCTCTTTGCAAATGGGGATCTCTCCGCGCAGTACCGCGTCCCGAAACTGCCCGTAGTACCTCGGCGTTGCTGTGTTGGAGAGGGACATTGTTAACTCCCGCCCTTCTTTTTCTTCACCGCGTCCTTATAGAGATTCTCCGACTGGAGCCTCTTAAGAGCCGCCGTCAGATCCTTATCGCTCACCTTGGAAACATCCGCGTAGTCCGTTTTAGTAATAGACGCTTCTTCCGTTTTCTTGGAGAACGCCTTCTCCACAACCGCACTGATAGCCTTCTGGCCAACCGTTCGAACTGCGTTTTCCGCAAGATCGCCAAGAACCCGTTTTACCCGCTTCAGCTTGTCTGGATGCATTTCGGCATATACGTTTTTGTAGTTCCTTTCCAGGTTCAGCCGGTCCGTCATCTTCTTAAGCTGCTCGTCGGAATACTTTTCATACCCGGTTTCTTCCTTCTTGCGCTGCTTTGCCAACTTCGCCTCCAGCTTTTTTTGCTTCCGGGATTTCCGGGCGCTGCTCAGCGTCTCCGCGCTTTTCTTCCAAATGCTCTTCGACTTCTTTTTGGAACGTGGATGCCCCAGCTGCTCCGGGGTTCTGCGAACGCCCCATTTCATGCCCTTTATGCCATGATGGGCAAGGTACTCTTGTTCGCTCATCGCATCATTCCTCCTTGGTTTCCGCCGTCACATTCAGCCGCCATTCAATCTCCGCCGCCGAGGCCTTCATTGCCTCCACAATCGTAGAGCTTGCCGGGCAGTCAAACACCAGCCTGGATTTCAGATAAATATATGTTTTCACCGATTCGAGCCGCGGGTCGTCGCCCATAAAGTCCTGCCACGTCTCACCAGTGCCCGTAACCCTAAAACCCTCCTTGGGCCCAACGCCAATCTGTGTCAGCGTTGCAATATACGTGTTGATATGCATGATTATGTCCGGATCAAAGTGCGTGTATCCTTCTTCGATCCCAAGCAATTTCTTGATAGACACTAAGATACCGTCCATAGAATTCTCTCCTTCAGGCCCTCTTCCAAGGGCACGTGTCATTTGGCCGCCGCTCTATCAGCGGGTGATCAATCAGGCTTTCGTCACCATAGTGAATCGCCTTGTGCGTGTTTTCGCTCACGCAGATCAAATATTCCGGATTCAGCAAATATTCCGTGCTGTTCCGTATGTCGTTTATGTCAATCGGGTTCATGTGATGAATCACAATCCGCCCGCCAATCTCATGGCCGGAAACGCCCATATCGCAGCCGCAGTCCCGAACAATGATGTCTCTCCGAACCCGCTGCCACTCACCGGACCGGTAAAACATCTGGTTAAATATCCGGTCAAATCCAAACGTTTCATCTCCGACCCGACCGCGCAGCTTCAAATATCGATACCGCGCCTCGTAATCGGAGATTTGGGATAGCTCAGTATAGCTCCGGATCATCTTCCTCTATCTCCTCGCCGCCGCCATGCCCCGTATACGTGCGCATCGCCTCCACGGCATTCAAATATAGCTCCTCAATCCGACGCTCAGACTTTAGGCTCTCAATCTTGGCGTCCATGAGCTCCTTCTTCTTTTTGAGCATCTCGTTTTCAATCGCATTGCGCTCTCTTTCGGCTGCAATGCGCAAATAGTGCGTAATCAACTGAGAGGAGGCGGTGCCGTCTCGCAGCTTCTGTTCCGCTACATCTGTCGCCAGCGCGATCAATTGATCCTCCCGAGTTTTCGGGGTAAGTGCCGGGCGACCAAGTTTTTTATTTGCATCGCACGATGCCTGTTTTCTGCTAATCGGCATTTATACCGCCTCCTTTCAGTCAATTTTTAGGTCTTTACGCTCTCGGACATCCAGTTTACCGTGCCTGCGACGCCGCCGATCACAACGCTTACAACCGGCTTAATCATAGCGCAGCTGCCGCTCAGGAAAGCGGCGGCATGGGTCGTAAGCGTGTATTCAGTGTCTGCTGCAACCGTCATCTGACGGAGCGTGCAGGGAAGGGCTGCACCGTTCAGATACATCTGAAGCGTTACAGTGCCCGCAGCACTCGGGGTAAAGGTCACGGTGGATTCCGCTTCGTAAAGCCTGGTACCAGCATTGTTAATCTGGATCCCTGTCGCCAAAAGGGCAAGCCCGCACCCGCCGGCACTTGCACGAGCGCCTGGATTCAGATTCGTCCCGGCAGCCACAAAGGGCTGAGACGCGGTGTTTACGGCTACATAGTAGCCTCCGCATCCACAATTCCCGCAAGCCATACGAATCCCCTCCTCACAATCAGTTTCCGCAGGTGTTGCCGTAGCTGCCATTGCAGGTACCGCAGCGGTTCTGGTTATAGCAGGTGTAAGGGTTCACAGAGGGATTGCTGTACCAGCTGCCGAGCTGGCCAAGAATATACTGGTTCTGGTTGTAGTTGTTCAGCGCGGTCTTTGCGTCGCTCAAAGAGGTGCGCAGTTCGTCGATGTACTGACCCTGAATCAGATCGCGAGTAAGCTGATTTTGTTCGATAATTGTCGTCTTGAGATCGCAGCAGCAGTTGCCCATCTGGGTGCTCAGCTGCTGGAACGCCAGCGCGTTATCGTAACGGTTCTGAAGTACTTCTTTCTGCGTCGCGCAGTTACCGGTGAGAATGTCGCGCTCCACCTGAGACAGATCGTTCGTCACAACCTGCTGCGCAGCAATAGCCCCGCGGTTGCCGAACAAGCCGTTCCCAGAGAACGCCAGGAAGAACAGGAAAATCAGGATGACCCACAGGAAACCGCTTCCACCCCATCCGGTGTCACGGTCATCCTCCATCATCTTCGTCATAAGCAGGTCGCTCGCATCGATTGCCATATGTTTGTCCTCCCAACAAATTTATTTATTCCAAGCGATAGTTGGCCACCCTATCGCTTAAAACCAGTCAGAGAGGTTATCCTGCTTTATTCCGCCCGTTAAGGCAGACTCGGCTTCTTCCCATACCGAATCAGGAACCTTGAAGCTCTTCAGACCCATCCTGCACACCATTTTATAGATGGATCTTAGTTCTTCAAGCTGTCCTTTGTTGATTTTCCCTTCAGAGGCGAATCTTTTCATCGCTTCCGCCGGGTTTTCTCCTCGCCGAATCATGCCGGATAGCATTTCGGCGGTTTCGGGAGATTTCTTAGCAAGAAGATTGAGCGCCAGACCCTGCGCTTCCTTCGGATTCGTTATCGCGTTTCCGATCTGGATTAGCTTGGTTAGATCCACCTTCGTCACCCTTTCTAAGCAGTTCTTTCAGCAAGGCCACAACTTCGGCCATACTATCCGTCTCTTTAGAGGGAGTTTCTTTTGAAAGTTCGTCCACGTAGTTAATCTTTGGTGCTTCTTCTTTGCTGTCCGGGAACAGCGGAGCAATAGAGAATCCCTTCACAACAGGCTTCCCATTCACGTACCGCTTGGACCAGAGCGTCCCATTCCCAAAGTTAATAAAAAGCGTCGGCGTACCGTCCAGGCGAACCGGCGCATCTTCCATCTCTTTGTCGTTGAGCACCTCCACATACTCGCCGCTTTTCCGGCCTGGCGGTGCTTGCTGCTGGCAGGGCTGCTGATATCCCTGCGCCATCTGAAAGAGATTCTGATAGTTTGCCAATGAATTATTGAGCTCGGCCTGCAATTGCTCCGGGCTCTTCATCGGCCGGCCATAAGGGTTCTGAAAATATCCTCCGCCCATGTTCATCATTCATCACCTCCAAAGAGCGTCCGAATGGTGCCGATCGTATCCGTCATGCCTCCGAGAATCTTCTTCAGGGGCGATGCCGCAGCCTCTCGTTTCTTTTCCTTCGTACAAAACTTAAGCACTAAAATATCGGAGGCGTTTACTTCGCCCGTCTCCGAAATCTTTGTCAGCGTCTTTGTAATGATCTGGTCATAGTTGTTAGCCATAGCCGCCTCCATCCACACAAAAACGAAGAGGAAAAGTTCATGTTGCGAAATTTTTCTTCCTATTACATAGGCTCCAAGCCCACAAACCAGATATCGCACGCCATTCTTCCAAACGACTCCCACGGAAAAAATATCCCCCGGAGATTTTTTTGGGAGACGCGCGATCGGGATGGGGGGTATGTTTCGCGAAGACCCCCC
>ERZ1026844.142-NODE-142-length-58083-cov-18.430516_pt1 | contig 58083 bp, 52 predicted proteins | sample MGYA00380152_ERZ1026844 | MGnify/ENA primary metagenome ERZ1026844 (study PRJEB33269, sample SAMEA4719788) | human gut metagenome | biome: human-associated habitat; feature: organic feature; material: feces | place: Cameroon | collected 2013-10 ... | reverse complement strand
ATAATTAATTGTTTATAAGGTAGAATATATACAATTTTTAATTTTATAAATACTTGATTATCAATTGATATATTCATAGTATATTAATTTTTATGGATAAAATATGGAGAATAGATAAATATATCTATCTTTGTATCAGTAATATATATTAATGATGTATGGCAATTCAATATAAGAATCTCAAAGTTGCTTCTGAAATAAAAATAAGAATGGATTTTCAAAAGAAAAATCAAACTTATTCTGAATATTTAGATAATGTACTAAGTTATTTTGAAATGACTGGTGTTGATCCTAAGTATGGGCAATTACCACCTGTAGTAACAATCACAAAAGCTATGAATGAAGCTTTTCAAGCCTCTTATAAAAGGACAGAGGACGTAATCAAGATACTACGTAATATTGAGACTAATAAAATAGATCCTATGCTTCACGCTTTGGATGGTGTTGCCAAAGGAGGAGGAACCAGGCAAGAGATTGCTGAAAAGGAAGAAGAGGATGGACCTTCTGAGATGGAAATATATAGGTTGGTGCAGATTAATGAGCAGCAAGAAACATTAATCAGGCAAAAAACAGAAGAAATAAGCCGTTTAAAGGAAGCTGTTGCTAATTTGGAAAAGGTAAATTCAACCATTGTGCCTGAACTTATAGATTTGGTGGAAGAGTTGCTTTCTGATAAAATTTTAGAGAAAGATAGCAATCAAAACTATATTTTAACAAAAGAACATCGGACTCAACTTTTTGAAAAAATTAGAAGAAAAGCATATGTATAGTAAATTGGACCCACCTAAAAAAAAAGAGGGAAATCGGCCTTTTAACGCAGGTAGTTGTGTTAAATTGGCCGATTATATGAACAAGGAAAAAGAAGAGGGGAAGTTTTTTTTCTCTCATGTGGACGATAATGTTAGTCTGACTGAAGTTATAGAAAAAATAGATAATAATAAACGTACATTAAAAAAAAATCAAGAGAAATTTTATTCTTTATCTTATAACCCTTCAGAAAGGGAAATTAGACATTTGGTTAAACTGACAACGGGTAAAGTCGTTAATGAGTTATCGGAATTGAGTACAGAAGAGAGAATTCTTGTCTTTAATGAATTTCGATCTTATGTACGAGAATGTATGGAAATTTACGCAAAGAATTTCAATCGGGATAGAGAATTAACAGCTAACGATCTAGTTTATTTCGGAAGGATAGAGGAGTTCAGGCATTTCACCGGTTTTGATGAAGAAGTGAAATTAGGATTAAAAAAACAGGGAGATATTAAACCTGGTCTTAATCTTCATGCACATATCATTGTTTCCAGAATGGATGTTACGCAAACTATATCTTTATCTCCTCGTACTAAAAGTCGAGGTAATACTAATATGTTGAACGGCCGGGAAGTTAAAAACGGATTTAATATGTCTAATTGGCAGGTTGAATGCTTTGAAAAATTTGGTTACAAATACAGATATATTTCTAACTCAGATGAATGTTTTTATAAAAATTCAAGATCCTATAATGAGATTTCTGCTCGTCTAAAAAATAAGGTTCTTCGAGAGATAACAGAAGGTATGGAAGAAGAAAGACGCTTAGTTGGTACAATCATGAGAATATCTTCAGTTACACGAAGTCCAAAAGCTACAATCCAGAGATTTTTAAAGAATAAAATTAAGAATATATTATCTGATAGAGAACCTATAATATGAATCAAGTAGTAGTTGAATGTTTAATTAGTTCATCTTTGCTTATTTGTTTATTACGAATGAAGTTATTTAATAAAAGGTGGATTAATATGTGTGTATTTTTTGCTTTTGCTGTAATGATTATAGCAATGATAGCAGTAGTTTTTAATCGCTTCTTTCATTTTCCTTATTCTCCTTTTATATGTACACCCATTTTATTATTTACAGTTATAGGATACTATGTTTATTCTCCTTCAACTGGTTCGGGAAAAGCTAAAAAAAATGAGGATGTCTTTGAGTTGATGTGTGAGCATGGGAAAATATTATTTTATTATGTAAGGGATAACTTTCTTGTGTATGGTGGAGCAGGATCAGGAAAGACAGCATCAATTGGAAAACCATTGTTGGAACAGTATATAAAGCACCATTGGGCTGGCTTCATTTATGATTATAAAGATTTTGATTATACGAAAACAGCATACAATCTAATTCAAAAATATGATTATCCATATAAATTATATCAGATCAGCTTCACTGATATGTCTCGGACACATAGATTTAATCCATTGAAGAAAACGGTAATACCTGATGAAGAAATGCTTTATCAAGTTATAGATGATTTTTTAAAGGCAGTAGCTCCCAAAGAAGCAGTAAAAAATGATAGTGGTGGATGGCTTAATGGAGCAACAGGACTACTTAGAGGTGTGGCCGTACGTTTTTATCGTTTTAAAGGTGAATATGAAAAATTTTGTACATTACCACATATTTTGCAGTTTATGCTATTAGCTACTCCGGAAGAACTAACCACTTTCTTGGAAGGAGATGTTGTAGCCAAAATGCAGGCCGGAGCTTTTCTTGGGGCACGCAGTAGTGACAGGACTAGGGACTCTTATGTTTCTACTTTAAATAATTATATTAGTAATATAGCGTCAAACAAAAAAATCTGCTACGTTTTGACCGGTGATGATTTTGATTTTTATCTTAATGATCCGGAGGAACCTAAACTTTTTGCAGTGTCCAATAACTTTGCTAATGAGAGTTTGATTTCTCCTATTATTGCTATGTTAGTTCCTATCTCTGCTCGTCGGATAGAGTTTGGTAATAAAGTTAAGTTCGCATATATTTTAGATGAGATGACTACGTTTCGGGTCAACAACTTTCAAGCGATGCCTTCTGTTCAGCGTGAATATGGGGTTTCATTTCTTATTATGACTCAATCCAGCAATAAGATAGAAAGTACCTATGATGCACACGATAGAGCTTCCATTGAATCAAACTGTGCAAATCTATTCATAGGTCGAACTAAAGATATAAAAGCTTTGGAAAATTCTCCCAAGTATTTTGGTAAAGAAGAAAAAGAGAAAAAAAGTTATAGTAATGGTTCCAGTTCGGGCAACCAGAATAGTAGTATAACCGTGAGTACTCAAAAAGAAGAAATTTATGACACCAATGTCTTTGCTGAATTGAAACAGGGAGAGTTTATTCTTTCTGCCGGCCAATCTAATGTAAAACACTTGAAAACCCGGTTTAAGAAATTTGAATTGGAAGAAAAACCTCTTCCAATTATACATTTGACATCTGAAAAAGAAGTGATTGATAACTTTGAACAAGTAGGTCGAGATGTGGAACGGATCTTGATGGAAATGTGTGGAAAAGGGTGTTAGATAGTAAACGATTGAATCAAGATAAACAATGAGATATCCTCTTTTTTCTGCTTTACCAAAATACTGTTTCTTAGAGTGTAAGTACTGTTCGTCCACAGTTGGTTTTTCCATATACTGAACTTTTTAGTTGGCCATTCCGTTTCCCACCCATTTATCGGTAGGCTATTTTGAGATTCATATTATCCTGTGGCTAAAACGAATCTCAAAAGGAGTGTAAGAATAGAAAACCCGTTAGGAGGTTACCGATGCTTTTCATCGGCAATCTCTTAACGGATTACTACCATTCTTTTATACACTCCTATAGCCCATTTCTCACCCTTCTGACCCTTCCTCTTCGTTCCAGGAGAGCGGACTTTGTGCTATTTGTATTTTTATCTCTGCTCCTGATGCCGGACTCCTCAAAGCGGTACTTATACCTTATTGAATCGGCCAGGATCTTGTCAGCAAAGGAATTTCCGGAGATGTACGCATCTGCAAGGCCGGGTCCAAGGGTGAAGAGAAAAATCTCCAGCCCTACGGGTAGTATTTTTCACTTCAGTCTTGCAGATCCTATCTCCTACTTGATATGGCTGAAAAGATCAGGTCGATAAACTCAATAAGGGCATAAGTGGATTTTAAAAAAAAGTCGTCCGACGAACAGAGACAAAAATACAATCGAAAAAAAGATTGGTCTCAAAATCTAAACGAGCATTAAGTTTAAAAGAGTATTAATGGTAATAAAAAAAAGAGCATTATGAAAGATTATGAACAAAAAGTGTATGAATTGCGTAGAGAGATTGTGAATGGTATTATTAATCTTTTAAAAGAACATGATTTGAAAGAACTGGAGCTGGTGAATGCTCCGGAAGATTTGTGCGATGTTCTCTGGTTTGACAACGCAGGTAATACATATGATTCTCCTGTTAAGAAGGTTTCTTTTGATGAGAATGGCATCTGTTTGTATGTGGAGGATGAAGAAACAGGTTTTACGGCCGTCTTGTATGGTTATGATTTTGCTTGCCAGAATCTTGATTGGTTGTCTATAATATATGAGAATATGCTTGATACGCTTAGGATCTCAAAAGGAGTGTAAGAATAGAAAACCCGTTAGGAGGTTACCGATGCTTTTCATCGGCAATCTCTTAACGGATTACTACCATTCTTTTATACACTCCTATAGCCCATTTCTCACCCGCCTTGTTTTGAAGATCTTTGAACGGGACTTTACCCGCCACCCTTTCATCGGTCGTCCTTTCTCCCCTTTTGTTTGATTGTCTTATAGTTTAGAAAGGACACATTTCTCACCCTTCTGACCCTTCCTCTTCGTTCCAGGAGAGCGGACTTTGTGCTATTCGTATTTTTATCTCTGTTCCTGATGCCGACTCCTCAAAGCGGTACTTATACCTTATTGAATCGGCCTGGATCTTCTCAGCAAAGGTATTTCCGGAGATGTACGCATCTGCAAGGCCGGGCCCAAGGGTGAAGAAAAAAATCTCCAGCTCTGCGGGTAGTATTTTTCACTTCAGTCTTGCAGATCCTATCTCCTACTTGATGCTGCTGAAAATTAGCTAAGTAAGTTATCTTGGGTTTTCAAAGCAGCGATCCTTTTCATCAACAAACCGATCCGTGTTTTCAGTTCATCAAATGAGATAGCTTCTCCATAAATAAAATTCATTTTCATCTGCTCGTAGTCCTCGCGCCACTTCTGCTGTGTCCCTTCTGGAGGCAAAATGGATACTGAAGCAGGATGATGTTTTTGATAATCTACATAGCCAAGATGATAATACTTTGCACGATGTTTAACTATTTGCTCATATAGTTTTGGGTCCTCAAGTGCCTCTTTACCAAAGTCTGTGTCCATCAGCTTTTCCAGATCATAAAGGTGACGGCTCATACGTAGATGTCGAGGATTCTCTTTCTGAAACTCCTCATTCAGCAGGAATATTTTTTCAAGAAAAGTACGCGAAGGCAATACTGTATTGATATCACATACAGCCTCACTATCTTCTGCGGGGTAATGGTTAAAGATCAATGAGGAAATATTTATCATCTTACTTGGTTCAGCCATAGAGAGGCAACTAATTTCAATCTTTACCCGAGGTGGAATATAAGCGATTGTATCTGTAATAACACTGGTATAATTCACATGGATAACTGTTGGGTCTGAATCACTGGAAATCTCCGCAGTCCCGTTCTTGGTTATGTTCTCAATCTCATAACCAGTTATTCCCATGTCTGCCAGCCGTTTGTCTAATTCATTTCGTACAGTATCATGTATATACTTCCGAGCTTTCTTTCTCAATGTTTTAAGTTGATTGTTATTCATTGGTTCAGGACCAAAAAAAGAGTAATTGATGGCCATATCAATGTCTTCACTGAATCTCTGTATAAGGTTCCACCCTTTACTCAGTGAAGTTCCACCTTTAAAAAGAAGGTGGCTGGCACACGATGTTTGAAACAGAGCTTTTAATGTGATGGTTACCCACCAATCTTTTTCAACGGCAACTTGGTTGATTCCTTCTTGGTCGGCGGTTTGTTGTAACAAAGCTCTTTGATCCTCAATGCTATGTTTTTTCCAGTAATCCATATTTTATTTTTTTTACTTTGGTGTAGAAAGCAAAGGTAATAAATGTTTTTTTATCCACAACGGTGCCAATCGGACATCATGCAACGCTGTTTCCTTTTCAGGAAATTCCATCAAAAGATCGCTGATGCTCCCAATCACCTGCTCTGTTAGATTTTCTTGGCCTATACTTTTCATCGCTTGTATAATAAGCGGAATAATTTTGCCTTTAAAGGCAAAATTTCGAGGAACGCTATGTTTAAACACAATTCTTCTTTTGCCGATTTTTATGACGCGGGACGATCCAGAAGTTAAAAATACAGGATTCATTGGCACTTGTGTCGATAATCCCAATAGGTTCAATGCGGTATCACCGGTGGGCATAATTTGGGTTTTGTCTCGTTTAGCTATTGCTTCCACAATCTTCTCCGTAGAAGGATAAACAAGTCCGAATTTACTATAAGAAGGCTTGAAATAAATACCTTTGGATATTCGGATAAGCTTACCTATTTTTTCAGCCATAGATAACACCCTCCCTACCATAATATCATTATTCAATTCAGCAAAGTCGCTGATAAAAAAGATACTTCCGGGATCGCTTTTGGAAATTTTTTCCAGTATCTTCTGGCTGAACTTATTAGAGCTATTTTCCATTGTTAACATTATTTAGGTGGTGAATTTACGCTAAAATACGCACTAATTTTTGACTTTACTATTTTTCTCTATTAATTTAATAAATATTAAGTGTGTAATTTGTGCTAAATTACACCAATGTCCGTTTGGTTATTGTCACCATAAGAGGGTGAAACTCATTGAGGGAGCCACTGGCAAACATAGAAATGCTTATTTTATACTTTTGTGTCAATTTAATAGATATTTTTAAGCTATTTTTGACATACTCCCATCCCTAAAGGAACGGATCTGTAGTTCACTTTGGCATAAGACATTTATTTTTTATGTTTCTTTTTTTTCTTTGGTATGGTACTTTTGATAGGTCGTTTTTCTACACTTTGTGTTTCTTTCATATTGTTATTAGGATCAATAGTAGATTTTTTCGGGTAAAGCACTTGCAAAACCAGAAATAATACAGATATGGAAGAGCTCATAACTTCGAAAACAGCTTTTCCACAATAGTAGAAATAAACAAATCCTGTAAAAATAGTTATTGTCCATAATGCTATATTTATGTTTTTTGAAATATTATTTTTCATATCTTTATTTTTTTATATGGCAAAGAAAGGTCACTTCGTTGCAATTATATTGCAACTAATGTTTTTTAACAATACATATTAGATGAATTAAATGATGATTTACGAGGCTTGATTTGGCTCAGATCTATAGTTAACATAATCCTTGTATCTTACGCTTTACTTATAAATAAACCGTAAGGTAAAACTATTAAGAAAAACCATAGGGGAAATAGAACTTTTTATTTTCGATTTATTATATTTGCAGGGAAATAATAATATCGTAATTATGGAGGAGAAAGGAGAAATCATATTATATCAACCAGATGAAGCGGTCAAGCTGGAAGTACGGCTGGAGAATGAAACGGTTTGGCTCTCAATAGATGAGATGTCAAGTCTGTTTGGACGTGATATAAGTGTTATAGGTAAACATATCCGGAATATATTTAAGGAGGAAGAATTGATAAAGGATTCAGTTTGGGCAAAATTTGCCTACACTGCTTCTGATGATAAAACCTATCAAGTAGATTATTACAATCTCGATGTGATTATATCGGTTGGATATAGGGTGAAAAGTAAAAGAGGCACGCAGTTTAGGCAATGGGCAAATAAGGTATTAAAGGAATATCTTCTGAAGGGCTATGCTATAAACCAACGTATAGAGCACCTGGAAAATAAGATGGATTCTAAGTTTATCGCCCATGACCGGCAACTGGAAGAGTTGGCAAGCAAGGTCGATTTTTTCGTCCGGACTTCATTACCTCCGGTGGAAGGTGTCTTTTTTAATGGGCAGATCTTTGATGCTTATGTATTTGCTACCAACCTGATTCGTTCCGCTAATAAATCTCTTCTGCTGATAGATAATTATATTGATGAAAGTGTATTGCTGATGTTGGGCAAGAGAAATCCTCGTGTTTCAGCTACCATTTTCACTGGGAGAATTACCTCACAATTACAGCTTGATCTGGATAAATATAATGACCAATATCCTCCTATTAACATAAGGACTTATGCTAATGCACATGACCGTTTCATTATTATAGACGAAACCGAAGTGTATCATATCGGAGCCTCTTTGAAGGATCTGGGAAAAAAGCTTTTTGCCTTCACCAAGATGAATATGCGTGCAAGCGTTATCATGAACTCACTAGAACTTTGATCTATGGCAACTATCCAGAAAATAAATCAACCGGTGGAAGAACTGCGAGAGAGAATATGTATTGGCATGGAAGAGTGGTGGTCTATAAGTAAATATGAGAGCAATACTGTAATAGTCGATAAAGAACCAACTTTTGGAGTGGGGGCTATTATCGAAATTGCCGGTGGAAAGCAAGGAGAACTTGCGTCTGTACTTAGAATAGTGAAGGACATTGAGAAGCAAGATAACCGAAAATGGGTGATTACTTTGAATGCTAAAGGTGAACTTAGCAAGAAAGTTTCGGTAATTACCTTACGACTTAATGCGGAAGAGGCGCAAGCTCTCAATCGTTTGAAAAAAAGTATTGGTAAGAAAACAGCCAGTGAAACATTAAAATATTTAATTAGAGAGTTTCCCCGGTGGAATCAAATCACTAAGGAAATTATTGAATCGGCTAAGACCAAGGAAGCCAAATATGAACATTTGAAGAAGCTGAATAGAGAATTTATGTTAGCTTTTCAAGATATTGTCCAGGCTGTTAATGAAGAGGATTGATAGCAGTTATGTAGGTAAATTCTGTAAAATGCCTCTTTAGTGCTATCAAATTTGAGAAATTTTAGTTGATTTATAACATTGACTCATAGCAATTATGAAGATAGGATATGCTCGTGTTTCGACGAGGGAACAGAATTTAGATTTGCAAATCCAGGCTTTAGAAGAAAGTGGATGTGAATTGATCTTTAAAGAAAAGATTTCCGGTATGGCAGATAAACGTCCGGAACTGGAGAAGTGTTTGGATCACCTTCGCAAAGGTGATGTCTTGGTCGTATATAAATTAGATCGACTCGGTCGATCATTACGGAGTATACTATGGACTATTGATCGTTTAAAGAAAAACGATATTGCTTTTGTTTCATTGAAAGACAATATCAGCACTGAGGGTCCGGCCGGTGAGTTGATGGCTAATATAATCGGAGCATGTGCCCAATTTGAAAGGGATATCATCGTTGAGCGTTGTAAGGATGGCCGACGGATAGCAAAGGAGAAAGGAGTAAAATTTGGTCGTCCTCCTAAGAAGGTTAATAATAAAAATATTGAGAAAGTGGATAGCTGTGCCAAATTGTATTTAGCCGGTAGTTCCGTCAGTTCTATAAAGAAAGCGTTAGGAATTGGCAGTTATGAAACTATCTATCGTTTTTTAGCTCTAAAAGGTATATCGCCTTCTCGATCCAGAAGAAAGTGAATTATCCTCTTCCATTTGAGGAAGAGGATAATGGAATGTATTGACATACTTATAAACGCTGTGTGGTTAAACATTTATTAACTGATAAATGTGTTGATATATTTATATATTTTATTATTTTTGAGAATTAACCTAAAAAATACAGTTATGAAAAATGAACGTTTAAAATTCCACTATGTTTTTATGTTTTCACTATTGTCATTGTTTTCATGTGAAAACAGTTTGTTAAATGAATGTGCCAAAGTATCAGAAGATCAAAATTCTGATTTAGTCTGTCAGGGTCAGGAAAGAGCGATAGCTGTTTTAAATCAATTTAGAAGTGAAGTAAATCCGAATACACGTTCTTTGCCTGATATCAACATTAAGTCTGTTAAGTCAGAAACCTATCAAATTGAAACTTCGCAGCAAGATGCCAGAACAAGAAGTAATATATCTAATCCGGATACCATAGATATATATACTATTGTTTTTGAAAAGGATGGTAAGACAGGCTTCTCTATTTTGTCACCAGATGAAAGGGTTGGACGCATGTATGCTTATACAGAGGATGGCTCAATAAGTGATACGATTACCAACAAAGGTTTGGCTCTTCATCTAAATGGAATAAAGGAAATCTGTAAAGCAGATTTTGCTATGTATTATACTCATGGGGGTGATAGTGCGGTAACTAGAGCTAAAGGAATAATGTATCCTAATTTCATGGAGTTTGAATGGGCACAAACGGAACCGTTTAATGCATTGTTTCCAAAACTTTGTGGTGGAAAGCCTGCTTTAGCAGGACGTTGTACTGTTGCTGCAGCAGAAATTATAATGTATTATAAGAAGAAATTTTATGATTGGTCAGATGGAGGTATTTTGTTTACTTCTAACAATCCACTCACTAGAAATGTACAATCGAATAATAATACAAGAAGCGTAGATCCCGATAGTTATGATTACAAGCTATTAAAAGACCATTTTAGAATAACTAATAGTTCTCCCGCAGCCGTTAAGAATGAGGCTGCGAGGTTAATGTACGATATTGCAGTCTTGCTAAAATCTCGTTGGGGGTGTGAAGTTCACTATGGGGATGATACACGTGCAGATTTTATTGATGCAGAAGAAGTTTTTGGACCATTTTTAGGAATATACTTCAAAAAGACTTATCCTGAAAGGTATAGGATTCTTGAACATTTTGAATCTAATATCTCTAAAATAGATAAACAGAAAATGATCAGTCATATTGCTTTAAAAAATCCTATTATGGTGCAGGGATTATATAGTTATGGTCCGATAAGGGCTGTTTGGCTTTATACCGGTGTAAAATTTAGAGGTACTACCATTGATGAGTTTTATATAAACTGGGGAGGTGGTGGCCGTTCTAACGGTTGGTATGCGTTTAATAATAATCTTGGTTATGTGCCTTACGAAGTGCTTTTTGTTAACGCAGTAAATCCTGATGGAACTCCGGGAGGTGGAACTATTCAATAATAATGGCAGAATGCTTTCTTAGTCATCAATTACCATAAATGGAGAAACAGAGTTCATTTGCTCTGTTTCTCCTTTTATTATTAGAAGTGTCCTACAATGCCAATTAAACAATCTATACGATGAACTTTAATACGGCGTTCTTTCTCCCAGGTAATGGAACTTTCGCTATCATCAACGGTTTGTTGCATGTTCTTGAAGCCGTTTCCTATTAAATATGATGCTCCTACTCTGGCAGAAAATCTTTTTGTTATTTTATATTCAAACATTATGTCAATGTTTGCAGCAAAAGAGTTTGTATTTGATTTCCATTTAAGCAAATTAGTTTTGTTCTTGTAATGCATGTATCCTGCTCCTACAGTACTAATTATATTAAAATTATTTGTTAGAGGAGTTATTAATTCAAATTGAGGTGCGATGTAGTGTAGGGATACATTATCCTTATAATTCGTATATACATCTACAAGTTCATATTTTCCGGAAGTTCCCCAATAATTGTACTTTACTCCTAAGCCTATCCGCTTATTTAGTAGATATAGCACTTTTAAATCAGCTGAGATTCCATTTTTATATTCATTTCTGTAATTAGGACTTACAGGAGAGAGGTTAGAGTTACCGACTAAAAAGCCAACTCCTACATCGGCAGAAACAAGTACTTTGTTTTGTAATATCTCTTGTGAAAAGAGAGATAAACTACAAAATAAAAATAGCATTAATAGATTTTTTCTTTTCATATCATAGTATGTTTGATTAAAAACTAAAAAAATGCAACTAAAAAGTTCTGGCACATACTTTATATTACGAAACTATCCAATGAAGATTCTAGTGCATAGGATAACAAAAATAAGAATAAAATCGAATAATACTACTTTTTTGCAATATATATTTTAATTTATCAATCTTAATTGTAATGTGTCAGTATCTCCAAAATAGTTCAAAACCTCAAATTTTTGATTTCCTTTCACTTAAAATGGCTTTAAAGCTTTCGGTAAATTCTTTACTAGGTACGTTCAATTCCTTTAAATGATTTGCGGGAATGCTTGCAACATTTACACTATTAATGACCAAATTAAGAACATTCATATAATATTAGTTTGTATCTTTGCACAGAAATCAATACTAAAATTGCAATGACAAAGATACTTGATACTCTGGACAAAAGTGGTTGCAGATAAAAAAGTGCAGATTCTTGGTAGCTTAGATATAGTAGAGGTTCTGAAAATGTTAAAAGACTTATTTAAGATAAAATTATATGCCATTTCTCTCAAAAATACAACAGACTGATCTATTTAAGGAAATAAAAGATAATAAAGGATTTCAGCATATTATTGATAGTGGACTAATTCTAGAATTCATATCGGAAATTTGGGATATTGACAATATGGATTCGACAGATCCTCGATATCATACATTAAGAGGTGACATACAACAACATTTTCTCAATAATGATGATTGGGATTTGAATTATCTTTTTTCTGAAATATTAAAGTTATATGGAGATGAAGCACACTATAGAAAGTTCCTTGAAACAATTGTTATATATAAATATCAAGAAAATAAAGATGTTATCACAATAATAGTATCTATTATTAATGAATATCTTATAGGATATGGATTATCTCTCAAAATAGTTGACAAAGATCAAAGTGGTTCTTATATATATGCTATTCGTGAGCACAGCTCTCCAATTGATGACAGTCAAATACTCCAAAACTCGATACCATTTATTGTCGTAAAACAACCGAATGGTTTTTCTTGGAAAAGGACTTCACACAATATGCCAGATAGTTTCCCTACATTTGTCCTTGTTGCTGATAATTGGGATGATTTTGGTGCAGTTACCCTATTCGATTTATTCTATTATCATAGTCAGAATAATAAAAAATGGCATTATATAGGAAAAACCAAAATATTAAATACTGATGAAAGAAATACCGAAGGAAATAGATACAAGGTTAAATCTTTAATGCCTGATAAATTTAAAATACTATCAGAGGAATATTGTTCATTGGGACAGAGTCAGGAGTATTATGATAACATAAAAAATCTATTTACAGATGGATGTAAGTCTATCCTCTGGGCATTGAAGGATTGTGCTATATTTTCTTTTATAGAAGATAAGTTTGAAAAGCATCCTCGTTTCTATAGTCTCATAAGAGAAGACGAGGTAGAACGTTTATTGCGGCAAGAAAAGTACATCATAGATGGTATTAGAATGACTAGCTGTGAAAAATTCACTTATTCATTTACTCCGGAGTATGCTCAAGACCCAATCTCAATTGACCTGACTTTTGATATCTCTAAGATTTTTCCTCGGAGAGTAGTAGCCATTATTGGTCAAAATGGAGTTGGAAAAACACAGTTTATAACAAAGCTTCCGATGGACTTAGCTAGTAAAAATTTAGATGTTTTTTCTCCACAGATTCCTTTGTATAGTAAGATAATTGCCGTATCCAACAGTTTGTATGATAATTTTAAAACTCCAGATAGAACTGCGGGATTTAATTATATCTATTGTGGATTATCAAAAGTTGTATCTGGAAAAAGAACAATTATAGCTCCAGAAGAGTTACAAGATCGTTTGATTGCGTCAGGAAGAGAGATAAATAATAAAGGGCGGGCTGAGTCTTTGAAAGGAATATTGGAAACAATACTTCCTTCTTTTATTACGATAGGACTATTTCTCACAAATGGAGATGAAATAAAATTGGATCTCAAGAAATTATTGTCTATAAATAAGACAATTAGTTCTGGTGAGTCTACATTGTTATATTTATTCTGTAATATTATATCCAATATACGTTTCGATTCTCTTTTGTTATTTGATGAACCAGAAACGCATTTACATCCAAATGCAATTACTGAGCTAATGTCGGCTATATATAAATTACTAGATGAGTTTCAGTCATATGCAATTATTGTAACCCACTCACCATTGATTATAAGAGAAATGAAGTCAGAAGGCGTTAAAATTATGACACGTCTTGAGAATGTACCAGTAATAAGGGGTATATCAATAGAATCGTTAGGAGAAAATATATCAACATTAGTTAATGAAATATTTGATAATAAAGATATTCCTAAATATTATCGCAATAAAATAGAAGAACTTATTAATAAGGGATATTCAGAAGATAAACTTATAGAATCTATAAAATCTGATGACCTACCATTAGGTATCGGTTTGCAACTTTATATAAAACAAAAGTATTATAGATTAGAAAATGAAGAAGATTAAACATTTTACAGATGATCCTTTCCTATTCCATAAGAAAGTACTTAATTGTAAACGGAGTGGCGAAACTAAAGATATTGTTGAAAGTTTAGATGCCGATATTCAAGATTGCTTTAGCATATATAATGCTAAGTTCTCCAATGACAGACTACAGGAGTTAGAGGCTTTGACTGTATCAGAAGAACAGAAAAAAGCACTTTTAGATATGTATTCATTCAGAATGAAGCCTTTTCAAGAATTGTTAAAGGTTCTTACTACTGATGCAAATAATAGAATTTCAAATATTTGTCCTAACTGCACAGTTGGTATAGTAGAATCACTGGATCATTGTATTCCTAAATCTGAATTTCCAGAATTCTCAGATAACCCATTAAATCTTATGCCATGCTGTATGTCTTGCAATTGTAAAAAGTCTTCAGTATGGAGAAAGAGAGGACAGAGAGTTTTCTTAAACTTATTTTTGGATGAATTACCAAATGTGAGGTACCTATTTGTTCAAACTCATATAAAAGATGGTGTTCCTGTTTTTAAGTTTTTCATAGACAATAGGAACTGTATTGAGAAGAATTTATATAGAAAAATAGAGAAACATTATTCTACACTTGATTTATGTAATGTTTTTGCTGATAACTCAGATGATGTTGTAGATCACTTGGCTATCCAATTTAAGAGTGTTCCTGGGTTACCTGAAGAACAAATTAGGAATATGTTCGTTACACAAGCAGAGATGTTACAAGTAAAATTTGGCTATAATTACTGGAAATCAGCTCTTATTTTGGAATGTTGCAATAATGCAAACGTATTCAGCTATATAGCTGGAAAATGATTTTTTAATAATATTGGAGATCTGTAAGGTGAGTGGCTTACTTTGATAAAAATGCCACCTATTTTAGAATCTACTTTTCTAAGATAGGTGGCTTGTACTTATGGGGTAATATTATAGGCTAGATTCAACACTCAGCTCCTTTTTTTTTAATGCGGACAATGTTAGTTTCCATCCGCTTGGTGATGCTGTACATTGAAAATGCTTTTCAATTGGCGCAGAAACGGTTAAGCTCTTTTTCTCTAGTAGACCCTTAAGATCATTTGAAGATAGATTTCTGAATATATCTATATTTTCTTTTCGCAGGAAATTAACTATATGTGTACCCGAAACGGTTTGTTGGGTGCACTTGTCGAATATAGCTACATTCTCTATTTCTAAAAAGATTTCTTTCCCTATCATTTTTAACGTTCCGACTCCGGACATCTCATGCATATTACTTTGCACAATGATTCCATTAAATGGATAGGGAAGTTGTTGATAAAAGCTTTTTATAATTTCGTTTCGTTTCGTTTGTATCTCTATAGATAATCCATGGTATCCTCTTAGGTCTAATCTGGAGATTATATCTTCAACAGCTTGAATCATTTTTTCAGTAGGAGAAAGATTCATATCAAATCGTTTGTATAATACAAGTAACTCATTCCAGTCTTTACCTATATGCGGTTTTATTATTTCAATGTCATCCAGATCGTTTCGTTTCATGTACTCTTTTATGGTGTTTGGGGAAACATGATCTTCATGTATGGTTTCATGTTTTCCATCTTCGTGATGGATGTGGAGAACCTTCTTTTCTGAACCTGGTACTTCAGGAGCTTTGTAGGATTTATTATTTTTTCCTTTTAGCCAGCAAGCTACTGATATATCGAAAGAATATCCACTTAAGTCTTTATCAAAGCAGCAGTGCCATTTAGTATTTGGGAATACCTTGATTAATCTTTCAATTTGTCCTTGTGTAACATGCCCACCAACGGAAATAAATGCAGCATGTGTCTGCTTACTGAATCCTTGAAGTTCATAAAAACTCATGGCATCAATAGCTGACTCAAATAAATATAGGTCGGTAACTTGATTATAGGGGACAAAGTTTGCGATCCAACAGCTTGAAGATTTGTCTCCACCTTTACAAAATGACTTATAATTAACATTATTTTCAGGGAAGTAATTTCTCATTTCGAGGTTGGTAATTTCCATCTGTCCTGGTTTCCGGAATGGAAATGCTATAGTGTTATGTTTGCCAGTAACGTAAATATGGCATCTACTTCGGAAATCATCTATTGTTTTGGGAGATAACTTTCGTCGAACTGTTAAAAACTCATTATTGTTATCGTTTAACATCTTTGGTGCCCAGGCTTTTATATCAAAAGTTACCGGGTGATCATCATTACCTCTATTCTGAGGCTGATATGGTGGAACATTAATTGGAGTATTATCCGCTGATAAATAACGACTCAGTACTTCATTCACACCGGCGAATCCCCCTTTGGTTGTACTACCAAATCTATCAAGACGATTCTGGACAAAATTTATTAGATTACCTTTGTCCGTAGCAGGAGCCATACGAGAAAAGTAGGTGCTATTTGCCGGATCTTTGGGATTGAATATTACGATTTCATCTTCAGGATGCTTAGGATTTCCTAAAAACAAACTCAAGAACTTTACTCCGCCAGCTGGATTTACCCAGTAGCCGAGTGATTTTGCTATTTCTTGTATGGGGATTCGGGCTCTCAATTCGTTGAATGTATACATCGTACTAATTTTTTTTAAAGGTACATATTATTTTTAATTAATCAAAATCAGAGCAGCTAATATTATATTTCAGCAGAAGCTTCGGCCATTCCATAGAGCTGCTTACTTACTGTTAATCCCCAACCTAGAGGGGTTTTATTCAGTCCGATAAGGTTACTTATCCCATTAATAGACGTTGTCTCTACCTTTTGGCCAGATAATAGTTTCTTTATTGTTTCTGAGGATTGGTTACTGAGATCGATTCCATTACTTTGTAACTGTTCAATTTTTCCTGTCGTTGCATCTTTGATCCGCAGATTACTTATACTGACTGCTCCGTTATCTTCTGTAAGATCACCAATTAACGTTCTTGATCCGGATGTCTCTATTTCTACGTCTTTAATACTTTCATTTGAGGGTGCTTCATTAATATGATCCTGAGCTGTTTCTTCTATTGAGGTAGGGATTTCTATTTGTGTATCCTTGATACCATCATTGGAAGTTGCTTCTGTTAAAACATCCTGGGTTACTACTTCATTGAGATCTTCTATTTGCATTTCAGAGCCAGATTCTGCTATTTTTAGTTCAACTTCTTCCTTAAAGTTATCAAGAATTTCCTGCCTTTGGCTTTGGCGCCAATTTTCCATCCATTCTTGCTCGTTATCAGTTGTTAGGTTCAACATTCGATTTTCATATGTCTCTTCCACTTCATTAAGTGACTTAATTAATCTATTGATTTTTTCATTAATATCTTGGGAAAAATCTATGGTTAGCTCTTCTTTATATAGCTTTCTAATGACCTCAGATTGGATTTTCTCCGACGGATTGTCAATCTGCAATATAAGTTCTGGTTTTTTCTGTATGGCCATGAGTTGCGCTTCTTCACATAGATTAGAGATTTCGCTTATTAAGTATGGATTTTGTTGTATAGCTTCCATTTGTACTTTTTCGGAAGGGTTGGCTATATATTTGATTGTATATGGAACTTTTTGTACGGCCATGACCTGTACCATTTCCGTCGGGTTCTGGATATCTATAATAGCGTATGGATTTTTTTCGACGGCCATCATTTGTATTGTTTCACATGGAATAGGGATTTCGCTTATTAAATAAGGACTTCGCTCTATAACCTCCATCTGTACCATTTCGCTTGGATTTTTTATATAAGTTATTAAGTATGGATTTTTCTTTATCACTTCCATTTGTACCTTTTCTGTAGGTTCTTTTATATACCTGATTGCATCTGCTTCCTGTTTTATAGCTGCCATTTGAGTTTTGTCTGATGGATTCTCAATATGTTGTATAACAGACGGGTTCTTTTTAATGGCTTCTAATTGTACTTTTTCCGTCGGGTGATCGATATATCTTATTACATACGGTATTTTTTTTATAGCTAACATCTGTACCTTTTCAGAAGGGTTAGCTATATGTTTAATTATATAGGGATTTTTCCGTATTACTTCCATTTGTACCTGTTCTAAAGGATTTACTATGTATTGGATTGCTGACGGATCTTTTTGTATAGTCGCTAGCTGTATTTTCTTCGATGGGCTTGTTATATATCTTATAGACTTAGGATGTCTTTGTACAGCTTCTAATTGTGCCTTTTCTGTGGGATTGGTGATGTAACGGATCGCCTCCGGATCTCTTTGTACAGCTATCAGCTGTAGCCGTTCTGATGGATTTTCTACACTTTTTATTGTGTATGGATTGAATTTAACCTGCTTAATAGCCTGTTCTTCATCAATTAATGCGTTATACATCATAACTTGTTTGTTTGAGCTAATCATGTTCAATAATGTTTCTTTTACGGTTCCCATGTTGATTCTGTTTTTAAATTAATATTAAGTTGTTATAAATCAGTAGATCTATCTGCCATTGCATTTATTTCTTTTCCTACCGTAACACTCCACCCTAATAAGGTTTTAGTCAGATGGACCGTATTACCATCAGGCATTTCTACTTTTTGCCCGGAGAGTAGTTTCTTAATACTTCCTGCGGGCAGTTGTGAAAGGTCGAGATCGCTACTTTTCAATTCTCCAATAGTACCAGTCGCTTTATCACTTATTCGTAAGTTACTTGTAAATATTGGAGTGTTATTTTCCAATGTGATGTCTGCAATTAAAGTTTTAGACCCAGATGATTGAATTTTCATGTCCTTAATGACTGATGTGTTTTGAGAATTATAAATAGAAACTTCCTCGTTATTTATTTTATCTTGTGAGATAGTTACGTTCTCACTTTCAGTTGAATCTTCTTGCTTATCTGCTGATTGTCCGATAGGAGTAAGAGTGAGTTGTATCTTTCTTTCTAAAGCAGACAATTCGGATTTTAGGGTTTTAAGTTCCTCTTCTTTTCTCCAAGGTGTGTTAATGATTTCTTTCAATGATGGAATATCCGGAATCAATGTAGAGTTTTCTTTTTGTGCTCTTGCAATAAGTCTGGGGATATTATTTAAAGCATTTAAGAAGTTGTTTGCTATGGCTAATGGAGAATAGCCAGTGATTATACCGTTATTATGGGTATATTTATAGGCTCCTTTTACAAAAAAACGATTTTGCAACTCTTGTTTGTTCTCTTTGGTTATCCATTCTGATTTTACAATAATAGGGAAGTCATATATTTTTCCGATAGTTCGGTATTCCTCTGTATTTTTGTTAACAGGTATTTTTAACAAAAAATCAGCAATACTTTCATTGTTGATGACTTTTAATCCATCCAGCTGTATGAGGTTTATGATATTGCCTTTTTCGTCTTTTTGTACACTATTCAAAAAGGTTTCATAATCAGTACTCATAAGAGATATATGTTCGCTGTTACGTTCAACAGTCTGTATATAATTATTTAACTTATTATTTGTTTGATTTTTCGCTTTTAGGAATGACTTTCGCTCACTTTCTAATGCCATAACTTTCTTTTCTATTTTGGCTTTATCCAATAAGTCTGTATTTCCTGATAAGATGGCCATATATTCGGAAAAATTCATACCGCTTTTTTCGTCTACTCCCCCTTCATCAATGGTACGCGCTCCCATTGCTCCATTTTTCAACTGAGAAATGAAGGTTTGTTTACAATGAAGTAAATTGAATTTATAACTATCAAGAGACTTTTCTACAGCATAGATGATTACGTCTACCTTGTTATTGGCATACAATTTGGCTATCTCATTTCCTTTACGAACAGCTCGTCCATCTCTTTGTGAAAGATCGGAAGGACGATCGGGTAGGTCAAGGGCATTGCTGCCCTCTTCCCCCCTAAGAACCGTACATGAGAGTTTCCCCTCATACGGCTCAAGCTTTTCTAAGCCTCTGTTTGTATGCAGAGACCGGCTCAAACTACTTCTTGTTTCCATTTGATTTGCGGGATAATTTAAAACATTCATCATGAACCAACAGATTGCATTTCTTTCCGTTTTGAACGGTTGGCATGACATTCCATGCCTTGTGCGTATCAATAGGCTCACCGCATATAGGACATTTGCGTCCTTGCTTTTCCCATAGGTACAGCAGTGACTTGCGTCCTTTTAGCGTAACAAGCATTTTCGACTTCTTTCTTTTATAGAAGTACAGACGACAGTCTGCATCAAACGGGTTCATGTCTCCTTTAATCTGCGTGTATTGCAGGAATGGAAACGATGAAGTCAGAGACAATAATGTCAATTGGTCTTCCTTTCCGTTTGGTTTCTTGAATTTTGAAGCGAAAGTCCATTTGTTCCCTCGAATGTCATGCCAATATCGGTCTTTTATCCACCGTTTCCCTTTCTTGGAATGACGGCGTTTTGCCCATTGCCATAGTGAGAGGAATATCTGATGGTCGATTCTGTGAAATGAATCACGTGTCGCTCCATGCTGATAATAACCTCCCCATCCTCGGATTTTAGAGTTCAACATTCTGATTAACGACTCCTGTCTGCAACCCTTGTTCTCCTTAATTACCTTACGGATATTCTCCATAAAGCGTTTCTCGGATTTCTTTGTCGGCTTGGTCAATATGTCCTTGCCGTATTTGCGGATATTAAAGCCAAGAAAATCAAAACCGTCATGCACGTTGGTTATCACCGTCTTTTCCTCTGATAAGGTCAGACCTCTTTCAGACATAAATTCAGCAACCAATGGCTTGATTTCATTTTCAAGAGTTTCCTTGTTCTCGCAAGTGATGATAAAATCATCCGCATAACGTACAAGGTTCACCATTGGTGAATACAACTTACCATTAACATGATGGCGCTTATATCTATCTGCAAGAGCTTTCTGCAATCCGTCCAAAGTCATATTGGCAAGTGTCGGAGAAATTATACCACCTTGCGGTGTTCCTTCCTCGGTCGGGAACATTTGCTTGTTGAAAACATAGCCACATTTCAACCATTTTCGGAGTATTGCCTTATCCATTGGGATATTGGCAAGTAACCACTCATGGCTGATATGGTCAAAACACCCTTTTATGTCACCCTCCAAAATCCATTCGGGAGAATATCCCTTTCGGAGAATGTTATGACATTGCTGTATTGCATCCATACAGCAGCGTTCCTTGCGGAAACCGTATGAACGAGTATCAGCTGTAGTTTCTGATACAGGCTCCAATGCCATAAGATAGAGTGCTTGCATGGCTCTGTCTTTCATTGTCGGTATTCCCAACGGTCGCAGTTTGCCGTTGCTCTTCTTGATATGAACTCTTCTCAGCGGCATTGGCTGGTAGCCTCTGCGTTTGAGTTGGGTTATTGCTTGCATTTTAGCTTTAGGGGTATCCCATATTTCTTTGTCAACCCCAGGAGTACAACCACCCCCGTTAGAAGTAACCCTCTTTACGGCTAAGGCTTTTGCGTAAAAAGAGTGGGTAAGCGTCCATTGCAAGGCTTTCACCTTGTTATGTCTGCCTTCCTTCTGAGCCTTTACAATACGAGCTTGAAGCTTCTTAACAGCTTGCTCCGCCTTAGTCCAGTCTATTCTGTCCCAATTTGATTGCAGGTTGTCAGTCGGCGCACACGATTGGTCGAGGAGATTTTCTTTGATTTTATCGTTCATTTGCATTCCTACTTTAAAAAGTTCTAAAAGTTTATTGTAAAGAATTACCATTTGGCTAATGTTGGGTATTTGCCTCCCAAACATTACCACAGAAGTCTGCCCACTTTCGTGGTAGGTTGATGTTGTCCCTTGTCAACTCGTGATAAGTGGCTCAAACCCTATCCGTTCCATTACAGAACGGCATTCGCTTTCTCTGTTATCTTATACCTGCACATCATTCAGCATCCATTACTTTCAGCTTACCTGTCTTTTGTCTGACAGGAGATGTACAGGCTTACCATGTTCCACATAGATAACTAACGGATAGGTTAGGTTCTGTCTCATCCTCCGACGGTCTTTACATCCGTGTAATCCTACCATGGAGAGGATTATCTGACCGCATCCCATTTTGGGTAGAGTGTATCAGTATCTTGCACTCTTTTACGACATTACGAAGTTTACTAACAGTTCGCTTACGCTAACCATACTATCCAGCCTCGCCACTCTACGGTATGATACTAACCATACTTGACTTCCCCTCACGGTTCTGTCTTGTCTTGTGAAAGTGTACTTTGTCCCGACCGCTTAATACAACATTAAGGTGCATCGGTCGGTAGGCTACCGCTGACGGAACAGCGGGTTAAAACTGATACTTAAAGTATCATTCCAACAATTATCTATGCGACTTCATGTCGCACCCAAGGGGTGTCAAGATGGTGGATTGCTACAGCTCTTTGTTGAGCGTTTACGCCGGTTCCTAGCATAGAAGTGGAGCCAAAAAGTACTCGGACTTTTCCCTCATTCATCTCCTGAATTACCTTTTTCCGTGTTTTCTCTGTTTTACATTCTTGAATAAAACGGATTTCATTCTCTGGAATATTGTGTTCTTCGACAAGCTTACGCTTAATTTCACTATAAATATTCCATGTACCAGGTTGAAATGTGCCTAAGTCTGAGAAGACGAATTGTGTACCTTTTTGTTCATCAAATTTACGATAATATCTGGCTATTTCATTGGCACAGTGGTTTGCCTTATTATTGGGGTGATCAGAATAACAGTTACTTATTAATCGCATATCAAGAGCCATCTTACGGGCATAATCGGTTGCTATTAACATTTTAGCCTTTTCTTCCGTTTCAGATAATGGGGGACGACCTAATATCGTCGCATCCCCAGTTTCAGCAAATTTCATCAATTTTTGGATAAACTCTTCCTGTTCTGGTGTCGGAGGAATATTATGGAGAATTTCATTCTTAGCAGGACGATCCACACCAACATCTTCTGCAGTGCGATAGTCTGTTATTTCATTGTAGAATGTTGCGAGTTCAGGTACTTTGATAAAGTATCGAAAGCGTTCTTTCTGTACTATATTATTGGTGACAGAGAACTCAAAATCGGTTGTTTTTTTTGCAAAGATTGCGGCCCATGCATCAAAGCAATTGATGTTTTGTCTTTTTAGCTCTAATGGACGAAGATATTTAAATAGTAAATAAAGCTCTGTTAAACTGTTGGATATGGTAGTTCCCGATAGAAAAGTTGCTCCCAGATCCCTGCCTGTACGTTCCTGAATGGTACGGATGGCAAAGAGCAAATTGAGGGCTTTTTGGCTACCTTCAGAGTTTCCAAGCCCTGCGACACGGGTATGTCGAGTGTTAAATGTTAAATTTTTGTACTGATGGCTCTCGTCAACGAAAATATGATCTATACCCATTTGAGCGAAATCAATGATATCATCCTTACGTTGGGATATATCATGAGCAATCTTTTCTAATTTAGCATTAAGGTTGAGCTTTCGTTTCTCTAAACCTTTGATCATGGCATTAGATACGTCTTTTCCCTGTGATCGCATTGTTTCTGAATTCTCTTCTACTGAATCAAGTTCTGCTTGCAAAATCTTTCGCATCATGCCAGGTGATTGGGGAATTTTGGCAAATTGATCATGCGACATGATGATGCAATCGTAATTATTGTTTTTTATGTTATTAAAGAACTGTTTCCGGCTTTTCGGAGTGAAGTCCTTCTCTGTTGCATAGAGAATTTTTGCGTTGGGATATGCGGTATGGTAACATTGTGCAATCTCTCCTATATTAGCTTTCAGACCAATTATTATGGGTTTATGGACGAGTCCTAAACGGTGCATTTCATGTGCTGCAACGCACATTATTAGAGTTTTACCTGTACCGACTTCATGGTCACCAATCCCTCCGCCATTCTGTATGAGCATCCAAATACAATCTTTCTGACTAGGATATAATCCAGAAATTCCCAGTCCTTTGAGGTTTAGATCAGGAAATGTCTGGTGAGAGCCATCATAAGCTGGACGGACGAAGCAATTAAACTTTTTATTGTATTCATTAGCTAATTGTTGTTGGAACTCCGAGGGTTGATCTTGTAGCCAATCTGTGAATCCATTCCGGATTTCATCAATTTTTGCGTTAGCCAATTGAATAGCTTCACTATCTCTTACTTTGATATCTCTATTATTGGCATCTTTGCCTATACATTTGCTGATGTCTGGTACCGTGTTTACTAAGGCATGTTTTAATAAAGTGATTCCATCGTAGTTCCGATAATATCCTTTTACTGCATATTGATCCGTGATCTTGGCATTTTTAGATTCTATGTTTACCAGATATTCATCTAGGTTTTCCATATAGCGGATATTAACCTCTGTTTCAAAAAGATTACTGGCATAATCTGCATATATCTTAGGAGAAATCCAACGTTCTCCGAAATTGAAGTCTAATTCATCGAACTTAATAGGACGTGGAGTAGCTTCTTGAAGTGCAATTAAGGATTCATTTACACGTGTGTCTATCGGGTTCTCTTGTTGCCACTGTTTGATTTGTTCAGCCTTTTCAATAACATTTCCGGCAATGAAGCTATCTTTTATTTCGTAGTTATTGATTAGCGGGTTGAAAAAGATTCTCCCTTTTAGAGCTTCTATAAGCTCCTCTTTAGATTGATAAAGTCCCTCCATATACTCCATGTTTATCTCGCCGTACATATTGAGGGATGCAGCTAATGCTTCTTCTGGGGTTGCTACAGACACAGGTGTATCTATTGAGAAGCTAACAGGGTGATTGAAAATATCGGCTTTTATAAATTTATTATTCTCAACTCGTTCCAATGACAACATATCACGGCCACAAGCATCCATTAAAATCAGCTGCACATTTTCTTTCTTATTTAGCGGTCCGAAACGTTCAGTAAAAGCGTCATACGTTGCATTTAAATTATAACGTTCTAGCTTTTGCTCGATATGTAGCTCTGCTTCTTTTGAGTACAAATGGTGATAATTGTCACGTATGGAAATATAAAGTAAGGCCTTTTCTTGTTGCTCTTTACCTAATTCTATAGGCTGAAACACTGCATCATATAGTGTTATTTTCCTTAGACACCCTATTTGATTATGTTCCTGAACGAGTGTGCCTTCTTGATAAAAGGACTTCATGTTTCCTGAGAAGGGACGTGCTCTCATTGGAGAGATTGACTGGGATTTTATCTCTTCTTTCTTCCGATTAGCGTTTCGGTGATTCTTGATATGTGTAATTCCCTGTTGGGCAGCTTGTCTCTCCCTATCTGAAAAACCGAATAGGTCATATAGATCCAGTAATGGAGGCTCTGTTGTTGCTTGAGTCTCTATGGCCAAAGGTTCTTTGTTTTTATTGCCCGGTGTTATAAACTTATCTATATTGAGATGATTAACAAGATCCTCCGTTAGCATTCGTTCCAATTCCTTGGAGATACCGGTAATACCTCCTTCATGTAAGTATACCATTGCTGGATGTCCATAAAGGTCCTTGTCTAAAAAGCGTTTTGTATAAATGACACGTTTACCGTCCTGGAAATACCTATTTGTATTTGTTTTTATTTCTGTTGTATAGCCATCTAAAAATGCTGTTTCTCGCTCACTGAGAATTTGTTTACCAGAGTGCTTTTGTAGGACGATAAGGTCACTGCCAACTTCTGTTCCGGCGACTTCCCTGAAAAGATTGTTAGGTAAACGAATGGCAGAAAGAAGATCTGCATTTTGCATTAGTAATTCTCGTTGGGCCTTATGTAGTGGAGCATTCATAACTCCTTGGGAGGTTATAAATGCCACAATACCCCCATCTCTGACTGTATCTAGTCCTTTTACAAAGAAATAATTATGAATTGTTTTTGCAGATAAGCGACGGGCTTCATTTTGGCTATTATTAAATATCGGATCAAAAATAGCTATATCACCAAAAGGTATGTTTGAAGTGGCCACATCAAAGTATTCATTGAATGTTGGCTCGATCTTTTCAAAACCTTCTACTCGTATTTTTTGCTCTGGGTAAAGGTGAGACAGTATTTTACCTGTTAACAGATCTTTTTCAAAAGCCATTATTGTGGCGTCTGTATTGTTCCTGAGAAAAGCATCCAGGAATACCCCTTGTCCTGCTGATGGGTCCAGTATACGTTGTGGTATTACCCCATTTTTATACAATACGTCAGAAATGGTAGAGACTATTGTAGGAGGAGTATAGAATGCTGTCAGTACAGAACTTTTTAGGCTGGCTATATAACGTTTGTACTCACCTTCCGTATCAACATTATTCCGGATAAGTTCGTGTAACTCTGATATCATAGGGAAAAGAGGTAACTGAGACTTTGCCCATTGGGAGCTATCGAGGGGATTTAATATACACTTTAAACCTCCAAATCCACAATAACGAGAGAGTATCTCCCTTTCTTGGATACTGGCAGCCCTCTTCGAACTTTCCAAATCAAACAAAAGACGAATCGCTTCAATATTATCTCTTAATTTTTCTTGCTTATTAAATGCCATATTTTTCCAAGTAAAGAGTTATTTCACCAGTTAATTCAATGTATAGGGAATGATAATCAGAAGATTGTTCAAAGTCATCTGAGAGTGTGTATTTTGCAAAAATGGAATTAAAGTTAGATTCCATCTTTTTTATTAGAAGCAATACTTTATCATCTGGAACCTCTTTTTCAAATTCATCTTTTATGATGGTAAGTATCAAGTAATGCTTGGAGAAGTGTAATCCCCTCATTAGTTCCTTCATGGCTATTTCCTGAGCATCCATCACTGTCCTACCATCTAATCTGGACTTTTCAAAAAGAATAGCGGCGTTATCCGATCGTTCTTTGATGAAATCGATGTCATCCACTTTTTCTGGATGATATTCTCTTAGATAATTCAATAAATAGAGTTCATAATATGATAACTCTTGTAATTTCACTTGTTGCATAATGTTTTAATATTATAGGATTCATAAAGTGACCGATGAATCAGTACTACTTTGTATTTGTTTCCCTATTGTAAGACCCCACCCCAGTGGAGTTTTACAGAGCCCTGTTAAATAGCCTTTTCCACTATTTGTTGTGAACTCCACTTTTTTGCCAGAGAGAATTTTTTCTATGCATTCACTGGGTTGATCTAATAGCCTTATTCCATTGCTGTTTAAGGGTTCTGTTTTACCGGTTATCTTGTCTTTAATTCGAAGATTGGTTATTTCCTTTTTTGATGAGATGTCTCCTATCAGGATCTTAGTTTCTGAAGAATATAATTCCTGTTCCTTAAGATTGGTTGTATTATGATCCTTTTGGGTAGATTGGGTCTTATTCTGGAACATACTTGGATATTTCTCTTCCATTTCTGTTCTAAACTTATCCTTTTCTTCTTGTATCGACATTTGTATAGGATCTTCTTCTGCTGCCTTACCATAAGTTTGGTACACGGTTCGATATTCAAATTGTAAACCAATTAGATTATCAAGAAGTATCTGTGTCTTTTTCGCAAGTTCTGTTGGTTCTACCATAGCAACATTAATAGGACGTCCATACGTCTTTTCAAGTGCTATTTTGCATACGGCTGGTGTCGGTTCCTCCATCTCTATGATGGAGTAAGCATTGTTTTTCACTGCTTCTATCTTCATCTCTTCAGTCGGATTAGAGATAAACTCAATGGCATATCCGTTTCTTTGTACAGCTGCCATTTTCACTGCTTCAGACGGATTAGAAATGTATTGTATAGCTAATCCGTCATTTTTTACAGCTGCCATCTGTATCGTTTCTGAAGGTTTATCAATTGCTGCTATATATGATCCTCCTTGATTAACAGCTGCCATTGCAACTCGCTCTGAAGGATAATCGATTGTCTGAATATAGTTCCCATTTTGGGATACTGCCGCAAGTTGTACTTGCTCGGATGGTTTTTCAATAAAAAGTATAGCTTCAGGATTTTGCTGTACTGCTGCCATTTTCACTGCTTCATACGGATTAGAAATGTATTGTATAGCAGAACCATCATTTTGTACAGCCGCCATTTTTAACTCCTCAGACGGATTAAGAATATATCGGATGGCTGATCCTTGATTTTTTACAGCTGCCATTTTTAATTCCTCGGATGGATTAGAAATGTATTGGATAGCCAATCCGCTTCTTTTTACAGCGGCCAGTTTTAGCTCTTCAGACGCATCAGGAATATAGCGGATAGATGACCAGTCATCTTGTACAGCTGCCCACTTCAAAGAATCCGACGGATTGGGTATATACTGAATAGCAGATCCTTTATCCTGTACGGCTTTCCACTTCAAACTTTCAGACGGGTTAGCAATATATTGTATTGCATCCGGGAGATCTGTAACCGCTTTCATTTTCAACTCCTCAGACGCATTGGGGATATAACGAATACTAAACGGATCTGCTTCAACTGCCATTTGCTTAATCCGTTCAGTTGGATTAGAAATATATCGAATATTGTCAGCGTCAGCCCGTATCGCTATCCTTTGTACGGCTTCTGAAGGGTTTCGCATGCCTTGAATTGCACTTGCATCTTTTTGAGCTTTCTCTAATTGCCTGTTTTCCAATACAGCATTAAGAAACTGGCTGATTCGTTCTGTAATTGTTGCCATAGATATTTTAGTTAAAAATTAGATACTTGCCGATGATTCTACAGTGTTTTGAAGCTGTTTGCTTATTGTGATACTCCATCCTAAAGGAGATTTGCACAAAATAACTGGATTCAGCTTTCCGGAATTATTAGGTAATTCAACTCTCTTTCCAGAAAATAATTTCTTTATAGAGTCGGCAGGCTGATCAAAAAGAGAAATTCCGTTTGTTTGTAGGTTCTCTGTAGCACCTGTTACTTTGTCATTGATCCTGGGATTATTGAAGTCTATGTTTAGTGAACTTGGAGAACCAGATAATATCATATCTGTATGTAATGTTTTGATTTGTGTGATTGGAAGTTCTATGTTTTCGACTTTATAATTGATAGAAATTCCAGGTTCTGTAATTCGTGTATAGTAGGGAACATGTGTCTCTATTGCATGCGCTATTGAATCATACCCCAGATTCCGATATCGTGTACATGTTTCTACTATATCCTTTTTGAGTTGTAATATTCTCTCTTTTTCTTTTTCCCAAAGTTGCTTTGCTTCATTAACTTTACCAATAGCTTCTATATATTCAGGCCTGTTCATTGCTTCTTTAGTAGCAATGCCTTGTTGTTCCAAGGACCCTAATATTCTCTGAGCATTGTCATGTAGTTGGATTTGTGTCTTATTTAGAATTTCCAATTTTGTATTGTTATCTTTATAACTGTCCACTCCAATGGTAGACTCTATCATATTGGTAGACTTATTTACATCATTCAAAATAGACATCAAATATCTGGGATCATCTGATATTTGGGATAGCCAACTTTTTAAATATTGTGCGTTTTCTTTTTGAGGGAGTACCGCTATGCCAAGATCTCTACCAGCTACAGCAGATGATAATTCAGCAACCAATTCCTCTTTTGCATATTGGGAATCTCCGAAGAACTCTCCAAATGTTCTATTTAGCCTGCTGCTGTGTCCTGTACTATGTGCCATTTCGTGGAGTGCGGTAAAATAGAAAGATTCTTTTTTAAAGAATTGTTCATAGGTTGGTAGTACGATGCTATCGCTCTTTCTATTATAAAAAGCTCTGTCTTGTTGCTTTAATTCTATTGGACATATCCAACTTTGTTCTTTGATTACTTTATCTATAAGTTGATTGTGATATCCGTCAGATTCGATATTCAATTGAGTTTGAAATCGTTGTTGTAGCTTTGCCCATTCTTCAGGGAATTTTTCTGAATAGTTTGTTTGTTCAAGGTTGAATACACTGTAAAATTTTTGAAGAGGTTTTACTTTATAGTGTGCCTTTTCTTCATCAGAAAGAGAGTGATAAAATTCCTTTGTCACTTTATTACCGCTGATAATTTCTGTAATATACAGATCGTAAAAGGTGATAGGAAATGCACGTGCTCCTTTCAGTATTCTTATATTCCTTTCTTGAGCTTGGTGAAAAGTGATAAAAACAGGAGTACTATATTTGTTTTCATCACATACGGCATATAATAATACTTTGTTGAGATTACTATATGGACGTCCGGACAGATTCTGTGGTACACCAATAAACGTTGGGGTGAACCATGGCTTTTGCCATTCTGAGGCATCTACTTCTTTGATTTTCTTTATAATTAGCTCTGTATATTTTTCAAGAGCAGGATTTATGTTATTATTCATTTTCCCTATACAAATTATTTTCGTATTCAGTTAACCATTTTGTTGCATCATTTGGGGTCCATTCTTGTTCTGGTTTTCCGATAAAGCTCATGGCTTCTTCGAAGTCTTGTTTTAATTCTGGCTGGGACAAAACATAGTCGAGCATATTTCTTTGTTTGTTTTGAACCAAGTCGATAATATTATTTTCTGATTCCATAAAATTTATTTATTGGTTATGCGGCAAATATATATGGGGACCGACGCAAGAAACTTGCGTTTTGGAGAAAAAATAAAAAAAACTCCCACGTCCTGAAGACGTGGGAGTTTCTTGAAAGAGTGATACCTTAAAGAGAAATAGCATCTATTGGTGCCAGTGCGTTTGTTCAAAGTTTAAATAATTTAGAGCCTCTAAGAAAAGATTAGCTTCTTCTTGGCTGTTATTGACTTTGGCCGCCAAAATGGGGTCCATATCTAATCTTAATAGAGTCCATTCAGAACCGCCTTCTGGTTTCCAGTATAAATGTACCATCGGTGTGCAGTAACCAATTCCGTTCGCCATTTTAGGCATTTCTCTTTTTACAGGGAAGGAACAAGGGATTATACCCTTCCAGAATCTGACAGTTGGTTGTAAATCGATGCTGATCCGCCCTATTTCGTCTTGCCATTCAATATCATTGATGGTATTTTTCTTTTTATCACTAGGCCGATAAGTATTTCCTAAATAATCAAAAGTACGTTCCCATACTGCTTTTATTTCTCCTTTAAGTCTTATATTATTTCGGTTTGACAATATATAGGTGATATTGAACTCGCTGTTGAAGGGCCGATTATGGACAACAACTCCAGTATTTACTTCTTCTTCTACTTGTATCATTCGTAGTGTTGGAAGGGAGGTTTGTTCTTTAACAACATAGCTCATATCTTTATTAGAGACATTATCTCTACGGTTGGCTTTTTGCCATGTCGTTTCTCCTTTTCTCCGGAATAATACACTTAATTCATAAGTTCCTGCTGGTGCGGTAACATAACAGCGTCTTCCGGTTCCTTTCATCATTGCTCCATTCTCTGCAACAATAGCACATGGTTGATATTGGTCTATAATGTTGCCATTATTATCTAATAATACCATACGAAAATCACCTTCCCATTTCTCAGGCATATTTCCTGTTTCCATATCAAAGCCTGTCCAATATCCTAGGAAACTAAACATTCTGCCTTCATTCCTATAAACGGTTGCTCCGTAACTATTTCCACTAGGCTCAATATCAAACCAGTCTTTATCAGATTGTGATAGGATAATCTTATCTGTTTTTCCAAAAGTACTCCAATGGGCTATGTCAATGGGATATTCTTCTAACTCGATAGGGCTATTATACCCTCCCTTTAGTGTTAAGGTATAGGTATATGTTTTACCTGCCTCCCACTGGTGATTTTTGGGTAGCTGATATACTCTTGCTTCTCCATCAACAGTAATAGTGACACTTACTCCTTCAGCCGTACTTATTGGAAGTAATATAGCTTCTACAATGATTGGCTCTTCATTATCATTAACAGTGAAGTTCCCCCCAGCTTGATAGTCCCCTTTTTCTCCGGTTGTAGTGATTGTATTGGCCACCGCATTAAACTTGGCTTGCTTATAGATTCCATTCCAGATAACAGACTCTACTTTGGCATTTCCTGTGTAATTATTCTTTTTGAGTACAACTCTGACTAAAGCCAGTGTATGCTTCATAACGACTTCGGCATCAGCATTAGAAGTACCGACAATAGTACTCCCATTTAAAAAATCAGTCTGATCTTCAATGTTAATAGGAATATTATCATGACTCTTAACAGTAATATCATAGGGAAAATAGCAATACATGTTTTTCATTGTGGATGAAAGCAATATGTTTTCTCCACTCCAAGAAGTACCGCTATAAGTGAACTTACTATTAATACAGGTATCATTATAGAATATACCTATTCTATCACCTGGTTTAAATCCTGTAACTACTCCTCTTGTAGCTGCCTCAGTCAAATTCTCTATTGTTGGCAGTAATGTTAATTTGATTCCAGTTTCTATTGGTGGTTCTGGTGAGATAGGGGTATCTGGCGATTCAGAGTCACAAGAGAACAACATACTGGCCAGCATTCCAAAAAGTAATAGTTTTTTCATTTCAGGTTTCATTTTAGTATTTACAAAAACAGAACAGGTTTTTATAAAAATAATATTTTATTTGTTTAGAATATCATAATGTTTTTTGTAATGAATATCCAAAGAAGGTAGAGGTTACTCAAAGTAACCTCTTGTTGGTTTGATTTTAAGAGACCCCATATTTCTTTTTGTCTCTCTCTACTCCTTCTTTAATATAATCATAGATCATATCTTGTTTATTTTTACCGGTATAGACTTTTAATAGACTTAGATCTTGAAACATCTTTTTATCCATTCTGAAAGTAGTGGTAACATTGCGTTCCGGTGCTACCTCTACATTTTCTGCGTCTTCCAGATTCTTGCCGACTGCTGCAAGTTTGCTTACATCTACTTTTTTTCCCATAATTTATTTATTTAGTTAATTGAATTATTTCTTTTGTAAAATCTCTATAGTTCTTTGCTCCGGTTGATTCTGGTGCGTATTCAAATATTGTTTTTTGCATATTGCTAGCTTCTGACAGTGCAACATTCTTCCGGATTGTGGTATTAAATATTTTGTTCTTATTAACATGCTGTGATAAAAGCTCCTCGATATCTCTTGTTTGACTTAGGCGGCTATCATATAAGGTCTTTAGATAACCTAATATTTCTAACTGGTTATTGATTTCTTTCTTTACGTCACTGAAGAAACTGGCAATTTCGCTTGTTCCTAAAAAAGCGAATGGTTCAAGTTGTATGGGTATGACCAATTTGTCAGACGCAACTAGGGCATTAAGAGATATCATACCTAAGGACGGCGGGCAGTCTATTAGGATATAATCATATATCTTTTTTATAGGATCTAGTAGCTTCTTGAGTTTACTTTCCCTACCTATACGTTGTAATAGAAGGATTTCTTCTATATCTACTCTCCCGGCTGGACTGTAATGAAGGTCTGCTATTTGGTCATGTGTGTAGATTGGTATGTCTACTTTTCCTGCAAGTGCGTCAAATATATTGGCTTCTGATGAATCATCATGTCCCATGATAAAACTTGCATTTCTTTGTCGGTCGAGATCTATAAGTAGCACTCTTTTTCCCTCAATGGTCAATGCATGAGCTACATTGACAGCGGTAGTGGTTTTCCCAACTCCGCCTTTGTTATTTAAGAATGTAATAATCATTTTTAAGGTTGTTATTTTGTTAATAATGGCACAAATATAAAAATAATATTTTATCAACGCAAACAAAATAGTTTTTATTTTTTCAGAAAGATAAAATATTAATAGTTTTAAATGTTTTGATGTGGATATAGATAGTGAAACTTATGGGTCATAAGCTCAAATCATTAAATGATTCATTAGACATTTGCTTTTTCTGTGCTAATTCCCTTTGCATCTTTTTGATAGCTATCTCAAAGAAGAAGGCAACCATGGGATAAGTGGAACGTTCGTCTCTGCATATTCTTAAAATATTTATATATTTTTCGCGATCTGTATTTTCAATGATAATCATCGGATGCTCTAACTTAACTAATATGAAGTTAGATAGAAGACGACCTAGACGTCCGTTTCCATCCCGGAAAGGGTGCAAGAAAATGAAATGCCGGTGGAATTGTGCTGCAATTTCTATAGGATGAATTGTTTGTTTGGCAATGGCTTTTTCTGTAGCTTCCAATAATTGAGGTATGCGTGAGATGTTGATTTCATGGTCGCCAAAAATAGTATCTCCTGCTCCCATGTCAGTATCCGTATATTCTCCTGGAATTGCACCTTTATGAAGATAGCTAAGAGTGTGTTCTGTTAGTATACGGTGAGTCGTTTTTAGTAACTCTTCTGTTAGTGGGGCTTCTGGTTGTGACATTAAGAACTCATAAGCCTTAAAATGATCTAGCATCTCAAAAGCATCCAGTAATCGTTTGCCTTGCGGAATCATACCTAGTCCTTTTTCTTTAAGGGTTCTTGTCTCATCTACAGAGAAAGTGTTTCCTTCTATTGCACAGTTATGAGCTGAGAATAGAATTTCATTATACTCTTTCAGGTCTTGTAGTGAAAAGCGGTCTATTACTTTTTTTTTGTACTCCTGCAAACATTTCTCGTATAATGCTATTTCTTTTTCGAACATCTTCTTATTTTTTTAAATATAAATATTATATTTTTGAATACAAAAATAATTATATTATTTCGGCAACGCAAACATTTGCAATTGTTTTTATTCATATCTAATAATACTTTAACTTAGCTTTTAAAGTCTTACTATAAACTTATGCGGATAATCCAAAACATAAAACGCAATTACGATTTCAGACCAAATTTCTTTTATTATATTTGCATCCTTATTTATGTAAATATCATTGGATAATAATAAACCGGTTTTTAGAAAGAAATAATAGATGTGGTATAAAGTAAGAGAACTTCAGTTGAAAGGACTGAATAAGACACAGATCGGAAAATATTTGGGTGTGGATAGGAGTACTGTACGGAGATATCTGCGGACGAGCGAAGAAGAGTTTATCAGAAAGCAGAATTCCCATCGCGAGTATGAACTCAAGTTGGGAAAGTACGAGGAGTATGTACGGGGTACACTGGAAGAATACCCATACATATCGGCTGCTCGTATGCATGACTGGCTCAGGGAGTGTTACCCTGATTTTCCGCAGGTATGTGACAAGACCGTATTTAATTTTGTGGATCGAATACGCAGAAAGTTTGGGATCGGAAAAAAGTCTGAAGTACGGATATTGCGACATGATAACGAAGAATCTCCAAGAACTGAGGCTCAGCAGTTGGCCGAACATATTCTTAGCTATGTATCCAAAAATCGTGAAGTCTCCTTGTGGATGGATAATCTAAAACAGTACCACAAAGATAGTCTTGAGATAATTCTACAGATGATCTTAAAAAATGATAAGGATACTCTAATAGAAGCTATACGGATATGCCTTGAAAAGGAAATCTGTCATGATGAATCCATTTAATAAAGCAAAGTGATTAATAACAGGTTCTGGTATAGCTCAAGGCTCTAAACAAGCTATATCTAAGATCTTGCATTTTGAGGAGATAACAAATACTTAGAACTTATTGGGCTGACAAAATAGTTTTCTTATCTTTGTCACATGAGGAAAGGCTGAGCATAGGAGAAGCTACTAATATCCACAATGTGGCTCGTTAGCGTACAAACTGGGACAAGAAAAGGATTGATGAAACTCTAAGATCTGATGGAGGTAGGGGCGGCATTATAAGGTGGATTTATTTTGAATCTGTATTTCAGCAAGGACAATCTGAAGGAAAATAGAATGACTAGTATATCGCACAAAATAGAGATTAAACCGAATAATAAGCAGAAGACATACTTTCGTAAGGCTTTCGGTTGTTCTCGTTTGGCTTATAACTGGGGGCTTTCCGAATGGCAGCGCAGATATAAGGCGGGAGAGAAAGTTTCTACATACGATTTAAAAAAGTCATTCAATGCAATAAAAAAAGAACAATTCCCGTTCGTAACAGAAGTTACCAAGTACGCCGTTCAACAACCATTCATAAATTTAGGTAAGGCCTTTACCAAGTTCTTTTCAGATCTAAAGAAAGGTGTGGTCTCTTATCCACAATTTAAGAAAAAAAGAGATAACTCAGGAAGTTTCTATATCGGAGGTGACCAGATTGCTCTTTCCTTTGCCAATTTTAACTCGAAAAGATTTAAAGGAATACCACATAACGAAAGGCAGAAGCGCCAGTACCTGAAAGTTCCCAATCTTGGATGGGTAAAAATGACGGAGGCAGTACGTTTTATAGGTAAAATTAATGGAGTGGTAATATCTCAGGAAGGAAATCGGTATCACGCTTCATTCAGCATGGAGATAACAGAAGAAGAGTATCGCCGTACGCATCCGCAGACCACCCGGACGAAACAACGCTGTCTGGGTATAGATCTTGGGGTGAAATCGGCTATTCTGCTTTCTGACGGCATATCCATTGAAAATCCCAAATATATAAAGAAACAAGAAAAGAGAATTACAAGACTGAGCAGACAACTCAGCAAACGTGGTCATGCGAGAACCAAGCAGGAACGTTTGCTGGGTGTGCAGAAATCCAGCAATTATAGAAAGCTGTCTGTACGGCTATGCAATGTGCAGCGCAAGGTGGCAAATATGCGTCGTGATTTCATACAGAAAGTAACTACGTTATTTACTGTATATTATTCCCATATAGGAATGGAGGACCTGAACGTAAAAGGCATGATGCGAAACTATCGTTTAGCCAGAGCTATTTCTGATGTTGGTTTCGGAGAGTTCAGAAGACAGATAGAATACAAGTCGGCTTTCAATGGTGTTACAGTCACAATTGCTGATCGGTTCTATCCGAGTTCAAAGACTTGCTCCATTTGCGGAGATGTGAAAGTAAAATTGAAACTGAGCGAGCGTATTTTTCGCTGTCAAAAGTGTGGAACGGTTATTGATCGTGATTATAATGCTTCTCTAAATCTGCTTAGCCTGATAACCCAAAAACGAGTAGGGACAGATTATCCCGAATTAACGCCTGCGGACTTGGCGGCTCTGTTATTCCTTTTTGCAAAAAACGGAATAATAACCAGCAAGGTAGAAACAGGAATGCAACATGAGTTATAGACTTTTATATGTTTCTCTATAATTTTATAAGTTTGTAAAATCGGATGAACATCGAAACTATATTGGCAGAATTGGAACTGAAATTGCAGAGTATAGGCTTTACAGAAGGATCTTCTGCTATGCTTTTACAATTAAATATAGCGGGACAGAATTATATACATTCTTGTGGAAATCTGAATATGTTAAATGCCCCATCGGTAAAGCTTATAGATGGGCATAGGCATGCATTTGTAGAATTTATGTATGACGAAATATTAAATGCATCTTTGTCTAATAATACCAAGACGCTCCATAGGGATACAGTCCGGCTATTAAAAGAATATAATGAATCACTTGCCATAAAGGAGATTACAACAGCATGTCTGTATGATTTAGAGTTCTTTATGCAGACGAAAGGATTTGCTGTTAATACTATTGCCCGGCATATGAAAGTCTTGAAGAAATATATAAATCTTGCGATAAAAAAAGGGCTACTATATCAATCCCCATTTATTGGATATACAATTAAGTCTCAGGAGACACATCGGGAAGCACTTTCGGAAAAGGAACTGAAATTGTTTGAAGAATACATTCCGGTGTGTCCTACCGACAAAGAAGTTCTATTGGCTTTCTTGTTTAGTTGTTACACAGGTTTAAGGTATTCTGATATTTGTTGCTTTAGTAAGAGAAATATCCAGGTGCTGAACAATAAAAAATGGATTATATTATGGATGAAGAAAACAGGAAATGAAGTTCGGATTCCACTCAGCACTGTGTTTAATGGTAAAGGCTTAGCTATAAGTAGGGAAATAAAACGTCCTAGGGGGCCATTATTTAAACTGAGAAATAATCAGCATGCTAATAGGGTCTTGAAGGCTATTGCTAAGGAGATTGGCATAAAGAGAAATGTAACGTTCCACACTGCGAGACATACTTTTGCGACTTTACTTTTATACCGTGGTGTCTCAATTACTACTGTGCAAAAACTATTAGGACATAGAAGTGTAAAAACAACTCAAATATATAGTGCAGTTACAGATTTGACGATTGAAAGAGAACTGCGGAAGAGTAACAAAGCAGCTCAAAAATGTTAGATAGCAAAACCGGGAAATAGCCCGGTTTTGCTGAAAGGATTTTAATTGTCTTCTCGACCAACATTAGATTCTATCACATAGTCATAGCTATCATCAGAATCTTTGTTCGCCTTAATTTGCCATTGAATACTAGTAATCCTAGAGCCGGTATCTATTCCTGGAAGATACTCAACTTTCCATTCTTTTTGACCGGCAACCAGTCTTAGAGTCTGACCACCAAGATCGTCATAGTAGGGATATACTTCAAAACGACCATCAACTTCCATTTCATAGTCGCCTTGAGATTCTATGTTAACATAAAGATCTTTGGTGGTTGTATAAGTAGATTTAAAAGTGAAGATTGCTCCGGCATGACGCCAGCCACTTAGATATCCGCTTATGTAATTTGTTGACTTTTGTTTTTTGAATTTCGCAGTTAATGTTCTGTTAGAACTAACCGCTTATCTTCTTCTTCTTCTGATTTTATACCTGTCCGTATTGATGCCCGTACAGTTCTTCTTCTTCCTCCTGAGAAGCTTACGGAAGAGTATTTGTCAAAGAAACGTGCTCAACTCTCCAGATGTACTGGTCGCTGTTCTTTATCCGATTTTTATTAATGTCTTTTTAGTGATTATATATTTAGTTAATTGAAGTTTGGCTTCCCTCGTGATTTATCACGGGGGTAGCTTCATTTACTTACCAATCTTATGTGTAGATATCGTTTTTTATTTATTTGCCTTTTTTCTCTTTTAAGTTTAAAAGGCTTTAGCCAGTTTTATTCAGCTCGTACCAACCTGATCGGGCTTGGTACCGGCAATCTCAATGTTGAATTTGGTATGACTTTGAATAAGAAGTTCTCTGTCCATCTTCCTGTTCAGTATAACCCTTTTATTTATAATAAGAGCCGTAATACTAAGTTTCAGAACCTCACAGTAATGCCGAGTGGCCGTTATTGGTTTCGCGAAAGTTTCATGGACCAGTTTATTGGCTTTTCTTTGGTTGGTAGCCGTTTTCACATAGGCAATCTGTTTGATAAGTATCGTTATGATGGTTATGGTTTTGGTGCCGGTGTTTCTTTTGGTTGGACTTATCCTATGGCTTCCCGTTGGAATTTTGAATGGGAAGTTGGCGTTGCGGGCCTTTGGACTTCTTACGACAAGTCTGTATGTAAAGCTTGTGGTTATACTTATGGTCGTGAACATAAATGGTATCTAGTTCCCCACAAGGTTGCTGTAAATCTTATCTACCTTTTTTAAACACCCTGTTTCCCGATGAAATCATTCAGAAACTTCATATTGACTTATAGCAAACGTGAATACTATGCCAATCTCTGGCGTAGGATTTGTCAGTCTGATTTGTCTAATACATTTATAGGTGCCTGGAATACGCCTTCCGCATGGCAATGTCGGGTTGTTGATGGTAAGTTTGGTCTGATAGTTCCTCTGTGCAAAATAAGTCAAAATGATAAGAACTATCAGTTTATGGTAGAGTGCATCCCCTCTGTGCAGTATGGTGAATTTGATGTTTTTTTTCTTGAAAATTGTGAATGTTGGTATGCTGTTTTTCATTCAGATTCTTATTATGCTTTTCATGTAGACCAACTTTTTTCACTTTTGAAACGTATGGGAACAGATGAAGATCTTTCTCAGCCATATTCATCTCAATCGAATCAGGCAATAGATAAGCGTGAATGGCTGATTAAGCTTTTGCGTATCTTGGGTGATGCCGGTTATTTCATCGACTTTTCTTCCTCTTTTAAATATTGTAATTAATTCTTTTCTTATATGGATTCAATAATAAAACATTTCTTCTGGAAAGACTTAAATCATACTATTGTATGTGGTGATCATAATTTGGGACAACTGGATTTGGTCTTGGCTATCTATTATTCTACTCATAATAGTTTTTCACTTGATGGCCGTTATAATTTTCCGCTATCAGAAAAATCTCTTCAAGTAGCAAAAGAATGCGCACTCTTAGTGGTCAATGATCTTCCTACAATGGAAATGAATACTGATTTTGTGAAGGTTCTTGAAATTTTGGAATATAGGGTAGAACATCAGGGTAAAATACTCTTTGCTGGTGACCTTGAATACTTTCAATCATCGAAAGAGGCTATCATACAAAAGATTTATTCCTCTTCTTGCATCATTGACTTATCCCTTGGTGGAGCGACTGCAGAACAACGTGAGATGAAGCGGATCGACTTTACTCGGCCAATAACCATTGAAGGAGGAAAGGAAGAAATGACAGATTCTTGTTTCCTGTTGGAAAAGTATATGGAGGCCTTTTTCTCTCGCCAGGATATAAGTGGTTTCCTTGAGAATACTTGCAATCTACAATCACTATGTAATGATGAAGAAGGATATCCTTTGCTTACCGGTTTTTGTAATATATCTACTGCATTCGTTTTCTTTAGTTCCATACACGTGACTTTGTTGGAGGCGCCTATCGTTCAAAAGTTGACCTCTTTTTTGAAGAAGCTTTATTTAGAGCAGCCTTCGGCTACTGTATACTTTCACTTTCCTTTAAAAAAATGAATGCAATGATAAAAAAGGACTGTACTATACACTGCTCTATCTATAACAGTGAGCTAAATGTTGAATCTTGGATGGTGAGTGAGATATGGAAAACAGTGCTTTCCATACCTGATTTTAAGGCTGGCTTTATAAGGTCAATCTCTGATATGCAAACTGTACTTTCCGAAATGGATGTTATACTCTATTTGGATTTTGAGAAGAATACAGTTGAGAAAGTTGTGTTGGCGTCAGAACCCTTTTCTGAGGCTCCAGAAGTATCTGAGAAAGTATTATTTATCTATAATAAAGAGATAGCATTACCTTATTGGAGTGAGTGGAAAAGAACTATTAAGAAGCTTGTTTATATCAATTCTCTGTATTCCTCTCTTCCAATTGTAATTCTACTTATTCTTATTAGCTGGTGTATGGAAAACTGTTTCCAAAATCTCTTGTACGGAGTGCTGTCTGTTTTAGCTCTTCAATTTATAATAATTAAATGGAGTATTCTGAGCTGTGCTTCTCTGAGTGACAATTTTGTTTTGAGAACTGCGTTTAGTGGTAAAAGACTTTTTTTGAATAGAAGAGAGGACCCTCAGAATTTCACAGATAAAATAATGTAACTTTCCAATGAGTATAAGAAGTAAATCTATATTTTTAATTACCATTTCCATATTGGTTTTTAGTTGTGCTTCTCCTTTGGTTTCCGTACTTGAGAAGGAAAATGAACGGGTGAGGTTGAGTCAGGTGTCCCGTAAAAAAACTGATGCTGATAAGATTGACTCTACCCGTGTATATAGTGCTGAAACAGAGAAAATATTGAAGGAGAAATATACAAGTTACGGTAAGGATGAAGCAACGGGGGAGAATATCATGGATATATCACTCGCTGACATTACAATTGTTGCCAAAAGTAAAAATATACCAGAGCGTGCGGGTAAGATTAGTCTTGATTTCAAAGTGGAAGTGCCTGCCACTTTGATTAATAATAAGTGGCAAGTCCGGTTAACCCCCTATGCAGACAAGAATGGGCGTATAATAGAGTTTGATAAGATATTGCTTTCTGGTGCCCAATTCATAAAGCAGCAGGCTAAAGGGTATCAGATGTATCAGAACTTTATAAATTCGATTATACCGGATAGTGCTTATATGCAGTATCTTTTCGATTCCAAGGGATACCAGAAAGCCCTTTTGGATATTGAAGAGCAGTTTTATTACTCTTGGCAAAAAGAGTTATTATCGCAACAACGATTTGTCGATTGGCGAAGTATCCGGAATAAACGACATTTGTTGTTTAACGGACTGATGGAACGTAACCGTGCAACGGTAAATCCTAAGAGTTGGAAGGCAGTACTACCAGCTTATTGGCTTGAACGTGATTTATCGGGAGCACCAGGTAAATGGAATAATTTTCTTTCACCGGAGTACAATCTCATGCAGAAGACTATTACTCCAGAGGATTCAATTGAGATTTCCAAACGTTTCTTCGACTATAAAAAGATGATGGAGAACGAGCGTAAGAAAGCTCTTATAGATGATAAATATAAAGAGTATATCCGCTTCCCCAGAGAAAGTTGCAAGCTAGATACTGTAATACAGGTTGGAGATAAATTCGAGTACTATTATTCCCAAAAGATTGATGCTGATGAAGCGATTAAGAAAATCAATGTGATGATTAATGGTGAGGTGATTGCACTGGACGAAAGTCGGTATAAACTTCCGCAAACCGATACCTTGACTTACTATATTTCCAGCATGGTCCAATTTTTAGACCGATCTCCTAAATATAAACGAATTATTATTTCCCGGCATGCCCAGACCAACATGACAGCTTACATAACTTATGGTGTTGGATCTACCAAGTTCATAGAATCAATAGGGAAAAATAAAGCTGAAATAGATCGTGTCTTGGAGACTTTGCATTCTCTGACTTATAGTGGTGAGTTGGTTCTTGATAGTGTGAACATGATTGCTACTGCATCACCGGAAGGAGATAACTTCGCAAATAAAAAATTGTCCGGACTTAGAGCTGATGAGTTGAAACAGTATTTAATGAAGCGTACTGATGATACGGAGAGCTTGGCCCTATTTAAACCTTATGCTCTTGGAGAAGATTGGGACAAACTTACAGAGTTAATTCGTATAGATGCTAATATTCGCAATCGGTCGGAAATACTGGCCGCTATCTCTTCAACAGGAAGTAATGACCTAAAAGAAAGTTTGCTACGGAAGTATCCTGATTATCCTTATATCAGGAAAGAGCTATATCCCCAGTTGCGTGCTGTAAACTTCAAATTTCATCTTCATCGTAAGGAGATGATAAAAGATACTATCCATACTAGTGTGATAGATACGGCTTATATGGACGCTATAAAACTCTTGGAGAACCGGAAATACAGTGCAGCTCTAGCTACATTGGATGAATATAGGGATTATAATACCGGGGTTTGTCTAATGAGCCTTGGTTATGATCAACGTGCCATTGAGGTTTTACAGGCCCTTCCGCAGAATGACAACACATATTACCTCTTGGCTATTCTTTATGTTCGTGAGAAACGCATAAAAGATGCTGTTGAAGCTTTTGAGAAGGCTTGTCAACTTGAACCTAGCAAATGGTATCGTGGGCAACTTGATCCAGAGATCAATCAAATAATAACAGATTTTAAATTAAATTTTGAACAATGAAAGTAAAAACTATCATGTTAGCTTCATGTTTGCTACTGCTACTGGGAGCCTGTAATATGTTCCAGGAAGATTGTGGTATGAAGGGCTATTTGAGAGCTTATGTTTCTGATAATGTAGCTCCTCCAACAACGGAGGATATACAGGTTCGGTATTACGATTACTATTCAGGAGCAGAGTATACAGAGAAGCTTGGAGAACCTGACTATTTTGAGGTCAATAATCAGTTTCTAAGCCGAATTGCTACCGGTGAGTATAAGTTTCTGGCCTATAGTTTATTTAATAACAAGGTAAGAAATGTGGAGGAGCTTTCTGCTATTGAAATCTATGCCGATACGGTAAGTTCCGTAAAATATGGTATCCCCATAATAGCTAATTCACAGAAGTTGGTGTATACTGATTCTAGCGAAGGAAGTATTCTTCCGGAAGATACTCTTAAAAGGGTGTTTAATTTACGTCCTCTGGTCCAGAAGATTGTCATCAACATCACTCTGAAAGGATTATCACAAACACATCAGATCACCTCTCTTGAAGCCATGTTATCCGGGGTTATTACAGGGCGTAAAATATATACTAATCAGCCCATAGCAGATTATGCGGGGCTTGTATTCCCTTTCTCTCCGACTGAGGTTGATAATCGGTTTACCTCTAGTGCTTTCGTTTTCGGCGTTTCTAACGCTATTCCTAATACACTGAAAATTGAATGTTTGGGCGAGACTTTTAAACAGTACTCTCAGGTTGATTTGTCTTCTGTACTTAAAGACTTTACTGTTGATGGTATGGTGATAGACTTAGTCGTTGAGATTGGTGAAAACATGCTATTTGACAATATCTATATTGAAAAATGGCAGGACATGGAACAAAATGATATAAACTTTAATAAATAACGAATCATGAATATGAAAAAATTATCTACCGCATTTTTATGCTTATTTACTGTTTTTGTTTCTTCTTGTACATCTAACGAAGAGATTAATGGCCTTCCTGGTTTGTCCATTAACGCTTATATTGGAGGTCCTCAAAGCCGGGCTGAGAAAGTGGACTGGGAAGAGAATGATGCTATTGGCGTTTTTGTCTGTAATGGTACTATTGATAAACCTTACCTTGGAAATGTGGATCGTTATACCAATGTAGCTTTCCGTCATAATGGGAAAGGTTTTGTTGCTCAGAACATTTATTTAGATGAGAATCAGGCCGAAGTTTTTGCTTACTATCCTTATTCGGGTACCAGCAACAATGGAATGGCTGTGCCTGTCGAGTCAAATACTCAGACTGACTATTTGTATGGGCATGCAGAAACCCCAGCTTCTATTACACAGAAGAATGTGAATATAGAGATGAAGCATGCGCTTAGTCAAGTGGTATTTAAGATCCGGAAATCGGCAAGCTATAATGAAGGGCCAGGATTAATATCTGCACTGAAAATCGAGAATAATGATGCTGACAATGTGTTTAAAACAACAGGAACTATTGACTTAAGCACGGGACAAATTACTGGAACTTCTACCGATGGGGTATTGGCTCTTATGCCCGGTAAGCAGTTGTTGTTAACGGATACGTACCAGACAGTGAGCAGTATTTGTTTGCCAGTGAGTGCTACTGTTGGGAAGAATATAAGAGCTGTGTTTACGATTGATGATCGTCAATTTCGCTATGAATTTCCTGTTGGTACAACTTGGAAACCGGCTTTCAGGAATATTTATACTCTTACCGTTGAAAATAGTGGTTTGGAGATCGGTGGTGGCGGTACAGGTGATGGCGATGGTGGCAATGACGACGGTATAACAATTGAACCGTGGGGAGCTAATTCAGATAGTGACATTTCTTTAGTGCCAATCCTTTAATAAGACTTATGAGATATTTTATACTAACAATGCTTAGTGTTCTTCTTCTCTCGTGCAATAGAGATGAGGAAGATGCCAAACAAGGTCCTAAAGAAGTAATATTCTACCAAGAACAGACCCAGACGAGAGCGAATGAAGTTCTTGATTTTGAAGATGGGGATGCAATCGGTATCTATGTATTGGATAAATCTTCTAACGCTACGCTACAGCCTGTTGGAAACTATGCGGACAATAAGAAATACGTCTTTAATAGTACCAAAAAAGCTTTTGTCGCTGCGGATTTAGACAATCTGATATTCAATTCTCCTGACAGGAGGCTGGAGTTCTATGTGTACTATCCTTGGTACAGCCAGATTACTGATGCTACCGCTTTATTGCATGTAGTTAAGGGGACTGGTCGAGAGGATGATTTTCTGTATGCCGTAAATAGTGATATGGATGGATCTCAGTACATTCCTCTTTCTTTTAGACATTTACTTTCAAAGGTCAATGTGAAATATACCGCAACGGAGAATAGAGAAAACGCTCAAATATCGGTTCATACCTATACGGACACGAAGATAAATCTTGCTATGGGGGAGGTTACAACGATATCCAATAAACGGGTGGATCTTCCGCTAGAAAAAGTATCTCTTCCAGATCAACTTTGCTTTAAAGGGGTTATAGTACCGCAGACTTGGAAGGCAAATGAAAAGTTTAGTACATTGACCTATTCTGGTGGTGCCTCTCATCCATTTTCTTTTGCAGAAGATAGAACCTTTGCTTCAGGAGAAGAAAATGAAGTTTATTTTATGCCTAAAATGCCGGCTTATGATTTTACTGTAAGTCCGACTACATTATCTGTGCCTGCATTGGATAAGTCGGCTCATCCGTTTGTGGTCACCTCTCAAAAGAGTGACGCTATAAATGGAGTGAAGTTACCTAATACAACAGTGGATATAGCCTATGATTTGACAAGTAAACCTGATTGGGCAACGGTGGCCAATGGGAATATTGTTTTCTCGGAGAATCGTGTAACCACCCCTCGTACTGGTACAATTACATTTACGCAAACAGAGTCTAACCTAACAACTTCTATTGATGTTCAGCAGGACGCAGGTGTAATAACAAACAATTATACATTTGCTCTGAATGATGGCTCTGCAACAGCATCATGGACTGGTGTTGCAGCTAAGGGAGCTACTAATACCTATACGATCGTTTCCATTAAGGATATTATAGTCAACGGGGTTAAGGACAAGAGTGAGAATATGTCCTATACTGCTTCAAGCAATGCTAACTGGATTACTGTTAGTGGATCTACATTGACTGTGGCGGAGAATCGGGTTGCATCTGCTCGTGCAGGTACTGTTACTTTTACTCAGGCGGAGTCCGGCAAGAAGATTACGGTGACTGTCCAACAGGTTGCAGGTATAATTACTAATGATTATAAATTTACATTAAGTGATGGTTCTATAACTACCTCTTGGACGGGTATTGGTGCAGGTGCTACCTCTAAGAATTTTGCGATCGTGTCTAATAAAGATATCATAATCAATGGTACAAAAGATCGTACTGAGGATGTAAGCTATAGTGCTTCAAGCAGTGCCGGTTGGATTACGGTCAGTGGATCTACCATTTCTGTATCGGAGAATCGTGGAGCTGCTCGTACGGGTACAGTTACGTTTACCCAGGCAGAATCCGGAAAGAAGATTACGGTGACTGTCCAACAGGTTGCAGGCGTTGTAAGCTATAATTATAAGTTCACATTGAATGATGGCTCTACAAGTGCTTCGTGGACTGGTGTTTCCGCAAGTGGTTCTTCTAAAGGTTATTCAATCGTTTCTAATAAAGATGTCCTGATCAATGGTACAAAGGATCGTACTGAGAACGTAAGCTATAGTGCTTCAAGCAGTGCCGGTTGGATTACAGTCAGTGGATCTACTATTTCCGTTTCGGAGAATCGTGGTGCAGCTCGTACGGGTACTGTCACCTTTACTCAGGCAGAGTCCGGTAAAAGGATTACTGTAACTGTTCAACAGGTTGCAGGTGTCGTGAGCTATAATTATAAGTTCACATTGAATGATGGCTCTACAAGTGCTTCGTGGACTGGTGTTTCCGCAAGTGGTTCTTCTAAAGGTTATTCAATCGTTTCTAATAAAGATGTCCTGATCAATGGTACAAAGGATCGTACTGAGAACGTAAGCTATAGTGCTTCAAGCAGTGCCGGTTGGATTACGGTCAGTGGATCTACCATTTCTGTATCGGAGAATCGTGGAGGGGCCCGTTCGGGTACGGTTACGTTTACTCAGGCAGAATCCGGTAAGAAAATTACGGTGACTGTTCAACAATCAGCAGGCGTGATAACCAGTAACTACACTTTCTCTTTGAGTGATGGTTCTACAAGCGCCTCGTGGACCAGTATTTCTTCTTCCGGTGATTCTAAGAGTTACTCTATTAATTCTAGTAAAGATATTCTTATCAATGGTGTTAAGGATCGTACAGAGAATGTAGGGTATACTGCGTCAAGTAACGTGTCATGGATTACAGTTAGTGGATCTACGGTAACTGTTCAGGAAAATATGAGCACTACACCAAGAGGCGGTGTGGTTACTTTTACCCAAAGTGAATCCGGTAAAACAATTAAAATAACATTGCTGCAACTTAAGAAAAGTTCAGTAGATATTGAATAAAAAGATGAATAAAATAGTAAATAGCTTTTTGTTTTCCCTATGTTGTTTTTTAGCATCTTGTGGGAATAGTGATGATCCAGTGGCCGAGTCTTCCACTATGCACATAACTTCTTGTTATGTAGTCAATAACAATACCCTTTCGGAGAATTTATCTTCTCCGATCGGGCTATATATAACTACGGTTGATAATAAGCCTTATGGAGATTCTTATAGAAATTACGCAAGTCTTGTTCACGGGAATTGGATGATGAACGCTCCTGTGTATGTCGAGAATAAAGGGTTGGTATATTCTTATTATCCCTATTCTGAATCTGATACTTCCCCTATTGTATCCCTGGATATGACAAAGCAAGTAGATCTTCTTTACGTGAAGAAGCCTATTGAGATCGGCTCCGGATCAGCTTCGTTGTCTATACAATTGTCCCATGCACTTAGCCAGATCGTTGTATCAGTGGAAGGTGAGGAAATATCTTCTTTATCATTGACTTCTTCGCCTGTGAGTGGAAACTTTAATATTTGTACGGGGGCGTTTGAAGAGTTATCTACCGGTGAGATGACCTCTTATTCCAATAAAATTTTATTAGTTCCGCATTTGTGTAACCAAGCTGATTTAAAGATCCGCTTGAAAGGGGGCAAAGAATATACTTATGCAATATCCGATATGGACTATGTACAAGGGGAGAGCTATACATATAAGTTTAAACTTACTGAAAATCGTGAACAGTTACAGATAACCTCAGTGACAGTTGAAAATTGGGTTACTGGTTCTGTTTTTGAGGACTATTTAAAATAAGACGAAAATGAAGAAAATTATATTACTAGGAATATTGAGTTGTCTATCAACTTCAAGATTATTGGCTCAAGGCCTTCAGTCGCGTACAGAAATTAATTCAATGCTAAATTCATGGCTGGTTCCTGTTTTGGGATTAGGCCTATTTATAGGATTTGCAGGGCTTGTTTGGCATAATATCGATGGTATACGTGGTAAAAACGGAGCATCCAAACAAGATGCTTGGACTGCTGTTGGTGAAGGAATGATCTTTGTTATCCTCGGGATAGCTGCGATTGGGTATGTTGCTAATAAGGTTGCTGCAATGAACTTTAGTATTTAATAAGTGCTATGGAGCGATGTAAAGTATATAAAGGTTTAGATTCACCATGTAGAATCAAAGGACTTCTGACTCGGTTCTTTTATATAATGTTTATCATGCGTATTATGAGTATAGGAGCATTTATAATGTGCCTTATTGAGCTTATGGAGACAGGAGATATGGGGTCTTTTATAATGGGTGTGGTGATTTTAGTTGGGATTTTGGCTGTGTGTCAGCGGATCTTCTATCGTCGTTCCAATATCCCTAAGGTTAAAATGGATAAAGTTATTTATACAGTAACCAATCGAGAGCTATACAATGTAATCAATAACAAGAAAAAGACACTCAATGGATAACTCTTTTTTTTACCCTATACATGATATTATATTGGATACCTCCGGGCGTGGGCTGATTCTCGGGAAGAATGGTAGCTTGACTTATGTAGTCAAGCTCCATTTACCGGAGGTTTATTCGTTATATAAGACTGAACTAGAAGTGAGACACTCTACATTTACGACAGCTTTTTCGAAGATGCCGGATAATAGCTATGTACATAAGCAAGATGTTTTTTTAGCAAAAGAGTATCGATCTTCGGAGGACGCAACTTCGTATTTGGGGAAAGCTGATCAGGAGCATTTTGCCGGCCGGAAATATTTCTCTCATACTTGTATGATTGGATTTACTCTGGCTGGTTTGAGTTCTCTTTCTGCTGCCTATGAAAAGAATATTTTTTCTTTCAAGGAGAGTTTAAGAAAAGAAGACAGCGAAAGGTTGGATGATTTTTTCACTTCTATAGAATTTGCTATTAATCATATTTCTTCTTTGCGTAATACTCGTGTTTCCTTTTTATCAGCCAGTGAACTACAGGAATATTTGTTTTCTTCCGCTAATTTTTATGAAACAAAAGGTGTGAAGGATATAAATTTTGCAGATGAGATAATAGCAGGGAAAACTAGAGCAAGAATATTCTCAATAACGGATTCGGAATATTTGCCTGATGAATGCCCGGTTTATGAAAAGGACTATACGGTATCTCAAGATCAGTCAGAATTATATATGTCTTTGGCAGAAAGTTTAGGTGGTATCCATCTTTATCATGACCATGTTTATAATCAGATTTTCTATTTTTATTCTGATAAAAAGTTGAAGGATTCATTGCGGAAAACCCTTGAAACACATATCCAAAACCGAGGATGGGATAAAGTAAATTTCCCTGCGAAAATAGAAAAAATGGAGGAGCTGGTAAAGGATATCAAGAACCACAATGAGGTTTTGTGCTATGCACATTTTTCAATTTTAATTTGGGATAACGATGAGAGTAGCCTGAATAAGATAGAGAAGCAACTTCGTTCTGCGTTTGATATACACTCGATCAACTACTATATGCCTTCATTTGGAAATCTGGCAAGTATTTATGGAGGAGGAATATTGGGGTGTACGGCTTCGTTGGATCGCTGTTATATGTTCCAGACATCTTTGTCGCTCGCTGTTACATTTCTATCTCACTATACGATATTTAGAGATGATCCTGAAGGGTTGTTATTTAATGACCGGCTTTATCAAACTCCTTTGCGAAAAGATATTTGGGATGCAAAAAGTAGGCGTATAAAGGCACGTAACGCAATTGTGATAGCCCCTACAGGTGCGGGAAAGTCTTTTACTACTAATAATATTGTACAGCAGCTTCTTGATCAGGGATATACGATTGTTGCTGTGGAGTTTGGGAACAGCTTTAAACAACTGTGTTACCTGTATCCTGAAATATCTATTCATGTAGAATATGATGAAAAACAGCCGTTAGGTATTAATGCTTTTGATTTAGATGACCAGCCGATATCACCGGAAAAGATTGAGACATTAGTCTCTCTTTGCCTTAGATTGTGGCGCCAAACATCCGTCGACGTAAACCAAACAGTCGCTTTACGAAAGTTTATCACCCAGTATTATAAGACTGTGGCTGGGGGACACTCTTTCCAAGGCTTTTATAAGTTTCTGAAGAATAATTTTACGGAACTTTGTGAGGAGAATGAAGTGAATACCGATTTCTTTAAAATGGATTCATTCTTACATGTTTGCAGTGAATTTATGCCAGGTGGGGCCTATGCGAATCTTTGTGAGAGTGTTGGAGTGGCCAGTCATTTAAGTGATAAGCGCTTTATTCATTTTGAGTTAACTAAGGTGAAAAACTCGCCATTCGTATCATCTGTGGTTATGAGTCTGTTGTTTGACGTAATCAATAATAAAATACTCTCTGATCCTTCTAAAAAAGGATATATCATTTTTGATGAGTATGCTGAAACAGCTCAAATGAAGTCTCTAAATCCACTTGATGTCAATATACATCAGGCAGTGGCCACCTTCTATCAAAAGATACGAAAAGAAAACGGTGCTGTGATGACCATCATACAGTCGCCTGTACAGTTGCCTGATAACGAATTTACCAAAGGTATTATTAGTAACACCCAATTATTGTATGTTCTGGAAGGCACTGATGTTGTATATGACGCTGTTGTGGATACATTCAAAATTAAGAATGAATCACATATAAATCAAATGAAGTCTATTCAGAATAATTATAGCTGTAGCCATCCCTATTCAGAATGTTGGATTCGTTTTGGCCAGAACTATGCTATAACTGTGAGAATAGAGGCTTCTCAACGTAAATATTTAGCTTTTCAAACGCAAGGTGAAATTAGATCTGCGCTGGATAAACTGTATGCTTCTAATGGCCATGATATGAAATTAGCTATTGAACAATACATTAAAAATTTAAAATTATGAAGAAATACTTTTTTTCCCTATTATTTATTCTTGTTAGTATGCCTCATTTGCAGGCACAAATACCCGTAACTGATGTTGCTGTCAATACGAATATGACTTTAAATCAAATAGAGAATGCTACAACACTGGGCAGTCAGCTTGCTGAGCTGACTTCACAAAGCCAGGTTCTATTTACAACCTTGAAGTATGTTCAGGAAGTTTCATCTGCTGTTCGGGATGTTGCATATGCTAAGGATCTTATAGAGCGTCAACAATATATTATAAATCGTTGTAAACGTTTAGTTAAAGACGGTGAGAAACTAAACGCTGATAAAATGAGATCTCTTTCAAACTGTCTGTCCGGTTTGTTAACAACAAACTCTTCTTTGGTATCTTTACTAAATTCTTCATTGACTAGTCGTTTTAAGATGAATGACTCAGAGAGACTTCAATCATTAATGGGAATCAAAGAAGAACAGATGAAGATTGTAGAAAATTTGAATAGAGTTGATCTAATTCTTTCTACTTCAAAATCTACAAAAGAACTGATTGATTTAAAATTCTTGAAATAATGGGTACTATAAAAGCTATTGAGGATGCTTATACTCAAACGAAGGGCTATATTGTTTATGATTCCTTTCAGACAATAATGATTGCCTTGGTTCTGTTTCTTCTTTTTACAAAGCTATGGGAAGAGTATCAGAAAAATATTGGTTCTGGCAAAAGGTTTGATATTGCTGCTTATTGGGGGCAAATGAAGATTTATGTATTGGCATGTTTCATTGCCTCTTCTTCGGGAATGATCTTTGGTTTGACGGAGTCGGTTTGTGCGGATTTGCAGGATGCTTTGGTAACTGGAATTAATGGTGATTCTTCGGAAGCAGTAAATTCTTTAACTCAGTTAGTGAATTCACAAGAGGAACGGGTTAGTAACCAGATGATCCTAGGTATATCGTTTGATGAGATTGGCCCTTTGTCTTTTATTTATAAGGCAATTTCTGGCTTACTGTTGGGACTTGGAATCTTTTTGTTTAAATATACATATACCTTTTTTATTTTAGGCCGTTATATGTATTTAATGATGCTTGAACTGGTAGCTCCTATTGCAATAGTCTTAATTATACACGACAGTACTCGTAGCTATTTTTATTCTTGGTTGAAGAATATGATTATCTGCTATTTGCTTATCCCCTTTTTCTTATTGGCTGATAGGTTTTCTAATGCAGTTGCTTTGGCTTTAGTTTCTGGGCAAGAAGCCGTTGGATCGGTAAGTGTCGTTGTTCTTGTTTTGGTCGCTGTATGGGTTAAGTTCAAGTTGTTTTCTGTTGTCCGTTCCAAGAGTAGCCAATTATTTTAGTTATTATGAAGTTCAATTTTAAAGATAAAGCACTATCCCATCTCACTATCCTAAGGAAAGGCACTATTGATTTGTATCTGTCTATTTTACAGGATTTATATGGTGCTTTTCAGGTTGGGAAAGTACCAATAAAAGTGAGATTCATTTTAGGCGTACTGGCCTTGTTGGTCAGTTTTTTAATAACATTGTTGAAACATGCTATAAATTAGTATATTATGGAATTAAATAGGGAAGATTTTTTGAAGGGGTTTACGGTTTATACCGATGGGAAGAAAAAACAGGCACTTTATTTGAAGTTGTTTTTTTTATCTCTCACTTTCATTATGCTGGCCGTTCTTTACTATGCTTATTCTATTGTTGATACAGCCATGAATAAGGTCATAGTAGTCAATACTGGAGGGGAGATGTTGCCTGTGGAGTCTTCAGAGCAAGAGACTTTGTATCGAGAACTTCTCAAAACACATTGCTATTCGGTAAGTTACTATGTTAACAGTTTTGATGTGAACAATATTCGTTCAAATCAGGCTCGTGCTGCATTTCTTGTTAATCAGACAGATCTTAATTCTATTTTTGGAAAGTACCAATATGACAAGTCTTATTCTGACGCAATAAACAAAGGAGTGGTTTACAGGTGCTATTTTGATAAGTTGGAACAGTTACAAGTGATTGGCAATGGTAGCGAGTATCAAGTTGTGTTTAGTTCTACGCTAAGTATTACCGATAATCAATCCATCTTACGTTTTAAGGTGCTGTCTACTGGGAAGGCCATTAGAGTAACACCCCGTTACCCTGAGAATCCAACAGGATTTTATTTTACGAGCTATACCCAAGAGTATTATCCAATAAATGAGGAATAACACCATGATGAATAGTAAAAAACGAATTTATTTCATGGCCGCAGCATTATTCGTTGCGGGGATTTTGATATTACTGACTATTATTGATTCTCCTATTCCTGAGGCGAAGAAGCAAGAAGTGATTTTGCGGGCTGATACTAAAGATATCACAATCGATGATATGATGAAGAACTTGGATAGTAAAAAAAATCCTTCAGTAGCGGGACAATTGTCAATGCAGGAAAATATTTCCTATAAGGAGTCGGACTTATATGTTGATGATCCAGAGAAGGTTGCTAAAGTTCAGGAATTGATTCGTGCTAATGAAGCAAGCATATCTTCGGGAATAGAAGATATGGAGCGTGAACGCTCTGGAAAGGGCCTTTCTGACAGGGACATAGAAAAAGCATCTATTCGTTCCAGGGAAACGGCTATTCCATTAACGAAAAGTGACACTTCTGAGGAGCGAAAAGAAGATCTCTCGGAGGAAGATACGATTGAATCGGAGCCTGTTCTTCCAGAAAAGAGTTCCCCTTTTAATAGTATATCTTTAGTGCATTCGAAACATAAGAATGTTATCAAAGCTTATGTTTATTCGGAGCAGACAGTAGAAGAAGGAAATACTCTTGAACTTCGTTTAGGGGAAGAAGCTGTTAGTGATAATGGTATCTTGATTCCTAAAAATTCACCTGTTTTTGGTGAAGTGACAAGGGTTGATGGTAAACGTGTGATAGTTAAAATAGATAACATTAATTATCAAGACAATATCTTGCCATTTAAGAAGGTCGTTTATTCAAAAGATGCTTTGCCCGGAATTTATGTTCCGGATAATCCTAAAGCAGAAGTAGCAAAAGATGTTTTTGGAGGCGCTTTGGATGGCTTGCCTAGTAATGTGCCCGGTTTGGAGACTGCATCTAGAGTTGCTGGGGTTGTTGCGAGTACAGCTGCCGCAGCGGGAAAACAGGCCATGTCTAAAAATGTAAGAAAGGTAAGGGTTACGATCAAAACTAATTATGAGATTTTTTTAAGACCAGAACAAAAATAAAAATAGAACCATGAAAAGAATTGTAATTGTATTAATAACTACTTTAATAGTCTCTGGCTTAAGGTCACAGACTATTCAAGAAATTCGTTCGTCTTCATTTTCTGTTTCTGCATATAAGACATTTCATCTGATTTTTTCTAATGAAGTAAAGTACTTTTCTATTGGAGATGAAAATGTGGCCGGTGAGAAAATAGAAGCCTATCCTAACGCAATACGTCTTAAAGCGACAGTTCCTGCCTTTGAAGGAATAACAAATATGAGTGTTGTCACAGCAGATGGCCAATATTATAGTTACAATATTTCTTTTGCAGAAAAATTATTAGAGAGTTATTTGATAGTAGGGAAAGAATATCAGAAACCTCCTATGGTGTCAGTTAGCGATAGTCAGCAAACACATTTGATTTTTCCGGAAAAAATTATTTATGTGGATTACGGAACAACAGATATTGAAGTGGTAAAAGCTTCAGGAGTAGATAATATTGTAGCTGTACGGGCGGTCGGACGCTTTGCTCACTCTACCAATATCAGTGTGGTTACTGCTTCTGAGAAGTTTTATACTTTTGATTTATCTTATGCCTCACAGCCCAGTCATGTATCATTTGTTGTAGATCCAGGTGTTAACGCTGCTAATCGGAGAGTAGCGCTTCTTGATAATAAGGAATTAAATAGTGTACAGCGTGAGAATCTCCGGAAAGAGATCAATTCCCGTATACAATCTTTGCCTAAACTTTACAAGGACTATGCAGGAATGCGTTTTGCCATTACGAATATCTTTATTGATAAGGATATCCTTTTCTTTAAATTTCGCTTAACGAATTATAGCAATATTGATTATGTGCCAGATTTTGTGCGTTTTTATATTCAAGATGCGAAGAAGAGAAAAAAAACAGCTATCCAACAGATAGATCAGAAACCTTTATTCTTTTTTGACCTTCCTGAAAGGATTGCGGCCCATGACAGTAAGTCGTTTACAGTGGCTCTTAATAAATTTACTATTCCTGATAAAAAAGTACTGATAATTGAAGTGCAAGAGTTGGGGGGCGGACGGCATTTTAAATATAAACTTAAAAATGACCCGATAATTAGTGCCGAGATTCTTAATCCGGGTACGCGTGAAAATAGAGTCGTTCCCAAACAAATATTCTATTGACATGCTGAAGATGTGGCCTTTAGTTTTGTGTGTAATGGCTTCTCTTCCCTATTCTTTATTAGAGGAGTTAGCTGTAAAATCTAAATCGCTTTATCCTGTGATGGAAGTCGTGGACTTATATCAGAAAGCGAATATGTTAGATAGAATACCCTTACACTGCCCTATTAAAGATAAGAGGCGTGTATCATCACGGTATGGTTATCGAAAGGACCCATTTACCGGGAAGTATAAATTTCATGCAGGCATAGACTATGCTTGTGACTTGGCAACAACTGTACATGCTGCTGCTTCTGGTGAGGTAATATTTGTTGGTTTTCGAGGGGGGTATGGCAAATGTATCGAAATTAAACATAAATATGGGTTTAGTACAATCTATGGGCATTTATCAGAGTATTATATAAAAAAAGGGATGTATGTGAGAATGGGGCAGATTATAGGATTTGTTGGCACGACTGGTCGTAGTACTGGTTATCATCTTCATTATGAAGTGAGGAAAAATAATAGAGTGATTGAACCTTTATTTGTTAGTTATGGAGCAAAACGATAGATTGTACGAAGAGAGAGATAATTTTATGTTGAGTTGTATTGTTGATTATGGATTTATGGCTATGCCTCAGGATTATGTCTTTCTGAAGAAGTACTCATTATTGAATATTTATTTTCAGATAATTGCCAACTCGACGGCGGGAAGAACAATTCAACATTTAGAAGAAGCGGCCAAGTCTCAGGCTTCCCTTCAGGTCAATACTGACTGTAAGTTTGATGTACTAAATCAATATTATGTGGAAAATGGTCGAAAAGCAACTCAGTCTTTGTTTGGTTCTAATAAGATATATTGGAAACGTTTTCTGAAGACACTAAAGAGAACAGCTGATGAAAACACTAGATAGAATTCGTAAAATAGTTCAATTGCACAAACTGATACAAACAGAGAGAACGGGCTCTTCTAAGAAGCTTTCTTTTTCCCTAAATTTATCTCAGCGTACTGTGCAATTATATTTGGATGAATTAAGAGATATGGGTGCGGAGGTTTTATACGATCAAATTCGATGTACTTATTACTATAAAAATCGATTTGATATAGAATTTCACTTGTCCATTGTTGTGGAAGAAAAAAATAAGTAAAAGCGAAAGGAATATTCGCCTATTTGCTTTTATATTTGTAAATCATTATAATAATTAATTAATTATGAAAAAGTTATTTTTATTTTATGTGCTATTTGCACTTGTCTTTGTTACGGGATGTAGTAGAGATGATTTTGATCAAGAGTCTTTGAGGCCTGTTGTTCCTGAAGGGAAAGCTAATATCGCTATCTCAGGTGATGGAGTAATTAACACTAGGAGCACAAGTGGGAAAGTAGAATTTACTGGAGGATATGCTACTGGGGCAGGCTTATATGATGGTAAAGCTACAGCAACGGTTTCTGCTGTTCCTTATTCAGGCTATCAGCTAGTGAGCTTTACTGGTGGCCCTGTTGGTGGGAATACAAATCAGTTTGCAGGATCTGATAAGTACAGTTTTGGCGTTGAGTCACAAGATTGGAAGTTCAATGTATCCTTTAAAAAAGAGTATTCAATCACTCTTATAGCCGAAAGCGGAGGCCAAGTCACTGGAGGTGGTGTAAAGGTTGAAGGGGATGTGTGTACAGTTGCAGCCAGTCCCTTCATGGGAAATCAGTTTGATGGATGGTATGAGGGAGGTAGTCTTGTGAGCTCATCTGATAGATATTCGTTCACGGTTAGTTCTAACAGAACAATCCGATCCTGATTTTTCTATTTTTTCAAATCCCATAAGCGTTGTTTATATTTAAAGTTTTTAACCTAATTGTGATGTTGAAATATTTACTTTTGCAAATATAAATATAAAGTTTGAAACTCTAAAAAAAACTTCAATTGATTATGATTTATTAACGAAGAAAAAAAGATTGGAGATAATGTTGTTTTACTTCACTATTTACTATTAGGGCACTCCCCTATCGGGTCAGGCTATCCATTGCAAGTCCTCGCAAGCTCCGGGCTTTACATTCCTATCCTTAGTGCAAAAAATAGTAGGGAAATAAAACTATACGCTTAAGTAAAAAGATAAATATTGTAAATGTTATAGTTTTAAATATTATAAA
>ERZ1026844.140-NODE-140-length-58766-cov-8.426530_pt1 | contig 58766 bp, 47 predicted proteins | sample MGYA00380152_ERZ1026844 | MGnify/ENA primary metagenome ERZ1026844 (study PRJEB33269, sample SAMEA4719788) | human gut metagenome | biome: human-associated habitat; feature: organic feature; material: feces | place: Cameroon | collected 2013-10 ... | reverse complement strand
GCGGCTTCGCCGCAAATATATATTTTGCAGCGAAGCTGCCACCACAACCCTGAACCCATCAACCTGAACCCTGAACCCATTATCTTCCACAATATTTTCTGAAATCACAGAACCGGCACGCCGTCGGAAGCTCGTTCTTTTTCATTTCACAGCGACGCGCAAAATCACGCGCCAGGATCCGCCTCGACGTCTCATCGAATTCCTCTATCCTTTTCTTCACGCGTTCTTTGCTCATAGGAAAAACAACGCAGGGATCCTTGCCATCACTGGTGAAGTAAAGGACAAGTCTTTCCACGGATCGGCCGAGTTTCGTTTCGACGAGGTAGGCATATACCTCGAGCTGGCTCAGGTATTTCTCCATCAGGGGACTGTCCATCGGCGGTTTCTTCCCTGTCTTGAAGTCTATGACGTGCACCTTATCCCCATCCCCCGAGAGAAGATCGATGGTGCCGTTCAGAATGTAGTCATCTTTGACCAGCTCAAGAAGGCATTCGGCAGCAAGCGTATCATCCCAGTTTTCTTTCCGGAAAGCCACATATCCACGAATCTCTGAAAAGGCCTGCTTCAGTTTTGCCTCAGGGAGCCAGCTGTTTTCTTTCTCAGACAGGGAAATGTAATTCGCCATCATCCAGCCGTAGATCACAGAGGGCGTTACGCGATCGGCCTCTCCGCGAAGGACCGCGCGGTGGATGTCCTCGATCGTCTCATGGACAAGCTCGCCGTACATGGCATGGCTCCCCTGCGTGCCCGCAAAGCGGTAGACGCGATGCCAGAGATACTTCATCGGACATTCTTCATAAAGGGCGATCTGCGACGTGAAGGCGAAACGCGGCTTACATACATTCCGCCCCACCGGATGGCATCGAAGATGCTGGTAGTCTGCAGCCTCCGCATCGTACTCAGGAAGCTCATCCATGAGCGGACGGAAAACCTCGGAGATCTCATTTTTCCCCAGCGGGGACGCAAGAACGAGGAGTGTCTCTGCACGCGAAAAAGCCGTGTAGTATTTCCGCCAGAAGTCGAAGTCCTTCGTATCGTTCAGCGGCTCGCAGGGCTTTCTTCCTGCGGCCATCTCCACCACACGGGTGATCAGGTCACTTTCTGCCTGCCAGCGAGGATAGTCCTCGAGCGACGGCACGATCACGACCGGATACTCCAGCCCCTTCGACTGGTGGATGTTCAGAAAAGACACCGAACCGGAAGGCGCATAGCGCTCCTCATCTTCGTACTCATTGACGCCATTCTCAAACCAAAGCCGAAGATAGCGGGAAAAGAAGAGCTGCACATCCGCTATCGTCTCCTCGCCATGCCCATGATTTTCCGGCAGGAAGAGTCCGAAGCGCTGGATGAGGCGCGTAATGGCCGAGAGATTTCTTGCCGCATTCGACTCGCCCTTCACCGCGTCATCCAAGAGCCCTGAAAAAGGCTCGAATGCAAACATTTGATAAACCAGGTGCAGGAAGGAGAAAGGAAGCTTCTTTTCATAAGAAATGAAGCTTTTCATCCGGTCGATCCAGTCTTTCAGTGCCTTATGCTCCGGCCGTGCAAGCATCATGTTCGCGACGCCCATGCAGGCCAGGTACATCTCAAGGATCCCCTTCGTCTCCTGCATCTCCGTCTCCTTTTCCATCGCATCTGTGAAATCAGGAAACAGCAGGAGGAGCGCACCGATCAGCCACTTCACTTCTTTTCGTTCAAAGAACCTGCCCGCCCGCGGCGCATAAGATGAGATGCCCCTTCGCGAAAGCTGGCTCTGCAGCACGAGGGAATTCGGATTCTTCACAGAAGAGCAGAGCACCGCCACCTGATTGTAGTCGGAGATCTGCCCCCGCTTCTTTAGTCCTTCGATGAAATCAGCGACCCTCGTATAGCACTCCGTCCGGCTTCTTCCCGTGATGCGAAGGACCGGCGTCCCCTCCTCCGCAGAAGCAGCCTTGATCTCCCCTTTCAGATAGCGATAGAAGCGCCCATCGGGCCCCCGCCACTTCGTCTGCCGTTTCATCCATGCGATGCAGAAGCCGACAATTCCCGGATGCGAACGATAATTCGTATCCAGCTTGCATGTATGGCATGTCTCATAGGTCTTCGAAAATCCCAGAATATTTCCGATGGACGCCCCGCGGAAACGATAAATGCTCTGGTCATCATCCCCCACCACGAAGATCTGCTGCGAAGAGCCTCCCAGAAGACGGATGAGCTGCTCTTGGATGAAATTCGTATCCTGATATTCATCGATCATGATGTACCGGATCCGTTTCTGCAGCTGGTCAAGGATCTCCGGATAGGAAGAAAGAAGCGCATATGTCTCCTTCTGCAGGCGGGAGAAATCAATGAAATGCCTTTCCTCTTCGAGGCGCGTGTACTTCATCATCATCCGTGCGAGCACTTCTATGCGCCCGCCCAGTTGATTCCCACATGTCCGCCGCATTTCTTCCGGCAAGAGCAGCTCCTCGGAGAGACCATTCACATAGCGGCAGATCGTCTGGCATTGGCGCCATGGAGAAATACCGATCAGCTTCCCCTGCTTCAGATAGGAGTCCTGTATCACACGGCGAAAATTCGGGATCGCCGCAAATTCCGAAAGATGCTCATACACCAGGTACTGCTGCTCGAACTGATCCACTGCCAGATAATTTTTCGGAAGATGCGTATACTCCTGAAACTCTTTCAGGATCTTTCGGCAAATGTGATGGAAGGTACCGATATACATCTCATGCAGATTCACCTCTATGCCCGCCTTCGACAGCACATCCGTGAGACGCGTCGTCAACTCCTTTGATGCCTTCTGTGTGTACGTGACCAGCATGATTTCTTCTGGCTTCACCCTCTTCTCGCGGATGAGGTAAAGCACGCGCTGAATGATGGTATAGGTCTTTCCCGTCCCCGGTCCCGCGATCAAAAGCGTGGGACCTTCGGAGAGGATGGCAGCTTTTTGTGATTCATTCATAGAGAGGGCTCCTTTGGGAAATAGTGACTGGAGACTAGGGACTAGGGACTAGGGACAGCAGGTATAATGGGTTTTAAGGGTTCAAGGGGTTCAAGGTTCAGGGTTCAGGGTTCAGGGTTCAAGGTTCAGGGTTCAAGGTTCAGGGTTCAAGGTTCAGGGTTCAAGGTTCAGGGTTCTAAGGGTGGTACGGTGCATCATCATCTGGAAGCACCGCGGAGTTTTAGAATATACGTTATTCGCAAAAGATGAGAAACCTGTGAACCTTTTGGACCTTCAGAACCCGCTTAACCTATGAGGATTCGCATAAAGGATAGATTGTTTTTTCTGCTTTCTAACTTAAAGGGTTCTAAGGGGATAGTGCGGCGCATTGAACCTCTTGAACCCATCTCCCTTGTCACCCTTCACTTTCATTACGTCCCACCACCGTGAGGATTCCCAGCACGGGCAGGCAGAGGACATAGGCGAAGGAATAGCGGAAAACGGAGGAGGCCGGCGTGGAGAGGAGGAGAGTGGCTGTATTCACTAGAAGCGGCAAAAGCGCCCAGAGATATTTCTTTTTCCCCTGTCTGATCCAGACGAGCCCCAGAAAGAGCGCGATCCAGAGCGAAAGCCCCGTCCCGATGAAATGGCTTCCCTCATAGGAGACATTCGCCAGCCGCGCCTTGAGCCAAAGCGGCATCGGGAAATCCCCCGTCGCCATGCGGTCATTGTCTGCCGGCTTCATGTCTTTCGTATTCTCATCCGAAAGCGCCCAACCGAAGCGCGACTGCACGCCATACTCGAAGGGATCCAGATTCCACAGGGCATATGTCTCCGTCAGCCAGCCCTCCACATATATTCTGGGGTTTCTAAGACCGGTATCCACCCATGCCGACAGGAATTCTTTTTTCTGCCCATTCAGCCAGTTTCTATGGAAATGGTCATGCCACTTTACGAAATCCACGGTATAGGGTGAGTATTCTTTCTTCCACTCTTCTTCGGTGAGAAGATTTTCCATCAGCGTTTTTGTTTCCTCGCTTCGCTCACCGCCAAGCACCATCGTCCGCCCCAGCTGCTGGAGCGGGATCGCCATAGACTCCTGAAAGAGCGGCTCCCAGTGATGGGTGCGCTGGATGACCTGTGCGGGGACGATGGAGATCAACGCAAAAATCACAAAAAAGAGGAGGATCTCCTTCCGCTTCTCCAGAAAAAAGAGCGCAAGGGATACCGACAGCGCGACAAGGAGGCCATTGCTGCGAAGCAGCATCGCAAGAAGCGCCGCAGCAAGGATCCAAAGAGACGCCCTCCCCCAGGGCTCCCCTTCCGCGCGCCGAAGGAAGAGCCATACGAAAAAGAGCAGCCCCAGCGAGAAAAGGCCATCGCGCACGGCCGCGATACTATAATTTCCCACCATCGGAAAAAAGAGAAAGTACCCGTACAGCCCCCATCCGGCAAGATCATGCACACGTCCCTTCACCCAGAAGGCAAAGGCGGTAAGCCCATAGGAGATCAAAAGAAGCTGCAGCAGAGAAAAGAAGAAGATGACCGGCTCCCGGCTCCCCAGCACCTCCTTTCCCCAGCCCGCACCATAGCCGTATATCACCGAATACAGCCAGGGAAACTGCACGCTTGCATAGAGCGGATTCTCCATCATGAAGACCGTGTCATTCATTCCCGGCGCCGGATAAAATGAGAGAAGGAAGGGCAGCTGCCAAAGCACCATCAGAAGGAATGCAGGAAGAAACCATGTCCGATCTGCTGCCGTTCTCCTCCAACAAGAAAAGCCGGAAAGCCGATCGACCAGTTTGGGCAGTAAAAGAGAAAAGAACGCCGTCCCCAGAAGAAGGATCGGCACGTCCCCAAAGTCCAAGAGCGCACGCCCTGCCTCTTTGAGCTCTCCTGCCCGATCCAGACAGTCTATCTTCACCGTGTACCAGAGCGCAGCCGCCAAGAAGAAAGAAAAGCATATATATAGGTAAGAAAAACGTGTCCGAAACAGTTTCATAAAAAGCTCCTAGATTGTAAAGGTCGTCGGGTTCCGTGTTCGCTCCGCGGAGCATCTCCCCATGCATCAAGAAAGAAAGTTTTGCTCGAATGAGGAATGAGTGTCTAGGGATTAGGGGTTAGAAGTCACCAGTCAGTAGTGACTGGTGACTAGTGACTGGTGACTGGTGACTGGAATGTCAGCTCATGGCATCGCCACTATTTATACTCTGCGGCGCTTCTATATTCTTATGCGCCGCACCATCATTTCGCATTTCGCATTTCTAATTTCTCATTCAAGCGAGGTTTTCAAATGTAATCAAAGGAACGGCACGCCCCAAGGGCTAACCCTGAACCCGCAGCCATTCCTCTTTTCCCTCATTATATCACGCGACCTTTCCACCTATGCTACAATATGGCTAATCTCATGATTTCTTATACAGAAAGGAGACCCTTTATGTATAGAGAAGAACGAGTCAGAACCGCCCTTGCCGGCAAAGAAGTCGACCGCGTACCGGTCGCTGCCTGGATGCACCTCTCCGCATTCGACCAGGACCCGATCTCCTTCGCCGAGGCAGAAGTCGATCTCACAGAAAAATATGACTTCGACTATATCAAGATGATGACGAAGCTATATATAAAAATCCATATGAACTCTGATTCTGCGATTGAATCAGAGTTTCCTTAACACATGACGTTTTTCACCGCTCAGGATGACGAAATGTGCTCTACCACCCCCGCTGAACCCTGAATCCTGAACCTCACCTAAAAACCGCTGTCCGAAACCAATCGGACAGCGGTTTTTTCTATTCGTGATTCAATTTCCCTTTCAGGTCATGGTCAGTCATCGCGCAGACGCAGGAATCAGACCAGACATTCTCGGCCGTCTCGATCATGTCGATGATCGTATAGATCGGAAGGATGAGCCCCATGATGCCGATCGGCGCGCCGATACCGCTCATGAGGGAAAGCGTCAAGAAGTAGCATCCCATCGGTACGCCTGCATTGCCGACAGCTGCGAGTACGGCGACGATGAGCCATGTGAGCATGGTCGTCATCGAAAGCTCGATCCCCGCATTCTGCATGACGAAGAGCGAAGTGATCAGTATAAAGGCTGCGCATCCGTTCATGTTGATGGTCGTGCAGATCGGAAGTACAAAGCGGGAAACAGCTGGATTCGCCTTTAGATTCTTCTCCGCCGAGGCAAGCGTCACCGGCAGTGTGCCCGCAGAGCTCTTGGTGAAGAGAGCGACTGCAATGGCAGGAGACATTTTCTTGAAAACATCGATCGGATTCAGTCCACGAGCCAGAAGGAAGAGCGGCAGGACAAGGAAGAACTGGATCCCGTTACTTGCCATGATGACGAGCGTGTATTTCCCGAGCGCCCCTACGATGACCCCTGCTTCGATCTGGGCGGAGAGCTGCCCTGCAAAAGCCAGAATGCCGACAGGAAGAATGGCGAGAAGCGCTTTGATCAGCGTAAAGAGAAGCTCCTGAAAACCAAGGATGCCCTTCAGGAGGACTTCGCGATTCTCCGTCTTCGGCATGAAGGCAAGCCCGAGGCCGAAGGAGGCTGCGATCAGCATGACAGCAAGTACATTGCCGGACAGGAATGGTTGCAGGATGTTATTCGGGATGACATTCAAGATGTGGTCATAGTATGTGACCGTTCCCAGCTTCTGCGGCACGCTCGAAGCCCCTGCACTCGCCAGATCCGTCGGCAGATTCCCCGGTGTCACCCAGAGATACATCGCAAGCCCGATACCTGCCGCAAAGACGGTGGTGAGAAGCGTGTAGACGACTGCGTGTGCAAAAATACGACCGGTTTCCTTCTTGCCACCGAGTGCAGCCAGTGTCGTGATGACCGCGAGCGCGATCGTCGGTACCGCGATGAACTGGAACAAACGGGTGAATACCGTCGCGATAAAATTAAAGAGCTCATTCAAAGGCTTGATCCCGAGCCAGCCCAGAGCGGCGCCCACGACCAATGCCAGGATCCAGAGAATAAACTGCCGTCCCTGCTTTTTTGTCTGGTGCTCTTTCAGCACGCTCTGTGCTAAGTTTTTGACATCCTCATTTTTATTCATATCATTTCCTCCTATCATTTCCTACTATGGCGATCAATGAAAAAGAGTTCAGAGGCGGGTTCTATGGATGCAGCAAGGCTCGCGAAACATTGCCGCATCAGGCAAGATCTTCATTTCAAACAATAAAAAAAGCCCTTCCTCCCCCATGGGACGAAAGACTCGTGATTCTCACCCAATTTCACCGCTGCGTCACCGCATCGGCCTCTTTAAGTCCAAACAGACTCTGATCCTGTAACGGGAATCCCCGGGAGAGCCTACTTCTTTTCGGTCTCCTGGCTCTGAAACGCACTTCAGCAAAGTTTCTCTGCCCGCTTGCACTGTCCGGACTCGCTAAGAGAAGAAATCCCTGCGTACTCTTTTTCTTCATCGCTTATTGGACATACTATAGCATAGATAAAGGAATGTGTCAAACCTCGGTAAGAAAAATAAGAGAATACAGTGCCCCGGTCTCTATGTCCCCTCGTCAGATGCTCTCTTTTTTCGATCTGCCATTTTTATACTCTACTCTTCCCAACTTTCCTCCACTTGTGGTAAGATATGAAAAATATTTTCTTTATTTTTTAGAAAGGAGACGTTCCCTCATGGGTATGCTCAAAGAATTCAAAGACTTTGCCCTCCGCGGCAATGTAGTAGACATGGCAGTCGGTGTAGTCATCGGCGCTGCATTCGGAAAGATCGTTTCTTCTCTGGTCAGCCATGTCATCATGCCTCCTCTGGGCTACCTTCTGGGTGGTATCGATTTCTCCAACCTTTTCATCCCTCTGAGCGATACCCCGGTCTCCACGCTCGCCGAAGCAAAAGAGCTCGGCGTCCCAGTCATCGCATACGGAGAATTCCTGAATGCAGTCATTGATTTCCTGATCATTGCTTTCGTCATTTTTATCGCCATCAAGCAGATCAACCACTTCTTCCCGAAAGCTCCGCCAAAGGAAATCAGAAAGTGCCCCTACTGCAAAGAAGCGATCGCAGATGATGCGACCCGCTGCCCGCACTGCACGGCACAGCTCTGAGACGCCTCTTTCGCCAGCAAAGGCGGTGTGACAAAAACCTGTATGTTTTGTCACACCGCCTTTTTACATTCGATTTCCCCATGAGACGCCTAAAGCCTCCCCGAAGGGAGGCTCTTTAGAGGTGTTTGGAGTTGTTGAGAAAGATTTGTAACAATGAGTGGAATCATCACGGCCAATGGTGATTTCCTTTTGTTTACGATTCTATATTACCTCACATCGCCTTTATTGTCAAGTATTGTTTATTGTTTTCGCGAACAATAATTAACAATCATCCTTCGTAAACTTCAAATTCATCCTTGCCGGCGCCGCAGACCGGGCATACATAGTCTGCCGGCAGATCTTCAAACTTGGTCCCCGGAGCGATGCCATTGTCCGGATCACCTTTGGCTTCATCGTAAATCCATCCGCATACAGTGCATACATACTTTTTCATAGTCGTTCCCTCCTTTGGGAAAACTCACAGGAAGGCCGCATGCCGGCTTCCCTGTAGGAAGGAAATGTCGGTGCGACCGCAGCTTGTGATCTTGCAAGAGTGAAATCCTAGGGAAACGCTGATTCAATCGCAGAGTCAGATTCTACAAGAATTTTTATACATAGCTTCGTCATACCCTTCCTTAAATAGCTCGCTATTCGCGTCAGGTTATTCCTCGCTATGCATAAAAATTCAAGAGTAAAATCTGACAACGATTGAATCAGTGTTTCCCTGGAGCGATCGGATCCGTATTTCCCTTCTTTCTACATTTACATCTCTCTATGTAGTATTATATCACAATATTCAAATAGTTCAATATCGAATGATACGTTTTTTTCCCTCGCCCAAAATCATCTGCTCCCCACCCATTGACCAAAAGGTCCCGACCTTATATAATAGGTATCGCAAGCCATGCGAGCGTGGCGGAATTGGTAGACGCACAGGATTTAGGATCCTGCGCCTTGTGCATGGGGGTTCGAGTCCCTTCGCTCGCACCAAAAAAAGCACTGTGGATCTCACAGTGCTTTTTTATTGGCAGTCACCTTTTCGCTAAAGCCGATCTCTCAGAAATTTACAGTCTTCCCATAGTAAGCACATTCGAGGATCTTTGCCATAGCTTCCGCATCTGCCTCACGCGGGTTCTCCGGAGTGCAGGCATCGAGGACGGCATTCTTAGCGATGGCATCCTTCTTGGCAAGGTACAGCTCCTCTGGCACCCCATAGTCTTTGAGCGTCAGCGGGATGTCCATCTTCTGATTCAGTTTCTGGATGGCCTCCTCATAGGAAATGACAAGCTGTGCATCTGTGCGTCCCGGAAGGCCGGCCACGCGAGCGAGATCGGCATAGCGCGAAAGACAGGCTTTCTTGTTGAACTGGATGACATACGGCATCAAGATGGCATTCGCACAACCATGCGGGATATGGAAGACGGCACCGATCTTATGCGCCAGAGAATGTGTGATCCCCAGAAGTCCATTTGAGAAGGCCATGCCGGCAAGGCACTGTGCGATATGCATTTTGCCTCTGGCTTCCTTGTCTCCATGATACGACTCTACGATGTTGTCAAAAATATCGGAGACAGCCTGCTTGGAGAGCGGTTCCGTGAAGCCATTCGCAAACTTTGACACATAGGCCTCGGTCGCATGTGTCAGCGCATCCATCCCTGTATGCGCGGTGAGCTTCTTCGGCATGGTGGACGGGATGTCGAGGTCAAGGATGGCAAGATCCGGCGTCAGGTTGAAATCAGCGAGCGGATACTTGATGCCTGTCGAGTAGTCGGTGATGACAGAGAAAGCCGTTACTTCTGTCGCAGTCCCCGATGTGGATGGGATAGCGACGAAGATCGCCTTCTGACGAAGCGGCGGCAAAGAGAATGGCTTTTTGATCTCATCGAATGTCAGATTCGGATATTCATAGAAGACCCACATGGCCTTGGCTGCATCGATCGGTGAACCGCCGCCGATCGCCACGATCACGTCCGGCTGGAATTCTTCCATCAGCTTCGCGCCCTTCTGCACTTCTTCGATGGATGGATCCGGTGTGATGCCTTCGAGCGTATAGGTGGCAAGTCCTGCGTCCTTCAGCACCTTTTCAGTCTTCTGAAGGAAACCGCCTGCCCGCATGGAATGACCACCGGTGCAAATGAAAGCTTTCTTGTGACCCTTCAGCAAAGACAGCTCATCAATGGCTCCATGACCACAATAAATATCTCTAGGTAATGTGAAACGGAACATAGTGACTCCTCCTTTTGGCATAGAATCATACGGAAGGATGGACGATCAGGATCTCTTGATCGAAGAAATTCTGATCTGTCCTTCTTCTTATAGTATACACTTTTTTATGCAGACTGGAACATGTATGCTTATTCTATATGAAGAAGTCATTGGAAATGAGTTAAAATCATACATATAGGAGGCCTATCGCCCACTGCCTGTTAATGCTATTAAGTTAAGGAAATCGTTAACTACGTAACATCTTGCTTCCCCCTTCGGGGGAAGTGCCGAAGGCAATATGTGCAAGCGAACTGGATTTTTAGGAGCGAAGCGACGCTAAAATCCAGTGAGACGCCATTTCGAGCGCAGCGAGATGGGGCATGCCAGCGGCCATCGAACAATGTTGGATATACCGTAGTGCTGCCCCCTCAGCCCTCTGGGCAGTTCCCCCGATGGGGATCCAAGAACGTTCTTCTGCTTAACTTAACAGCATTACCTAGAGGGGAAGGCTGCGATACGAGAATACCATCTTCTAAAAAAAGGCGGCGAAGCCGCCACGAGAGCCCTGAACCTTGAACCAAATGAAAGCAAAGTAAAAAGGGGCTGTGAAGAAATGAGGATTCATTTCTTCACAGCCCCTTTTTTATTATTCCGCATCTTCCGGCAGTTCTGCGTTGGTGTACACTTCCTGTACATCATCGAGTTCTTCCAGTTCATCGGTGAGGTGCTGCATGGTCTGAGCAGCATCGCCTTCGAGCTTGACATAGTTGTCTGGAACCATAGCCAGTTCGGAAGCTTCCGCTTCGATGCCTTCTTTTTCGAGGGCTTCGGAAACGGTCAGGAAGTTTTCCGGAGAGGTCGTGATTTCATAGCTGTCTTCGCCGGTAGTGACGTCGTCAGCGCCCGCATCGAGAGCGATCATCATGACGGTGTCTTCATCGGCTGCGTCTTTGGCTACAATAATAGAGCCTTTCTTCTTGAACATCCAGCCTACGCATCCCGGTGTGCCTACAGAGCCGCCGTGATGGGTGAATGCATGACGGATATCAGCGGCTGCGCGGTTTCTGTTATCGGTATTGCATTCGACGATGACAGCTGCGCCTCCCGGGCCGTAGCCTTCGTAGGTGACTTCATCGAAGCCTGCACCGCTGGCAGCACCGACGCCTTTAGCGATAGCACGCTGGATATTTTCCTTCGGTACATTGTTCTGCTTTGCCTTGGTGAGGGCCAGTTTCAGACGCATGTTACCGACGGGATCACCGCCGCCCATGCGGGCTGCGATGGTAATTTCCTTGGAAATTTTAGTGGTGATTCTGGCGCGAATGGCATCAGTCTTGCCCTTCTTGCGCTTAATGTTTTCCCACTTAGAATGTCCGGACATAGTACGTTATTCCTCCTTTTGATTCCACCATGGTTCGCCCAGAAGGCGGTCGAGGATGATGGCTACGGCGCTGCGCACGCACAGATGATTGTACGTACCGGCCCCGTAGATAGGTTCCACGATGTAGTCGAACTGTTTCATCATTTCTTTGGTCATGCCGAAGCCTGTGCCAAAGAGGATGAAGATCGGCGTATCTTCTTCGTGGATTTTCCTGCGCATTTCTGTGTAGGAAACAGTATTTGGATAGACCCGGGCGTCCGTGGTCACGATGGCCGGTTTTTTGCCTGTCTCTTTTTCGATCCATGCGATGGCATCCTCCAGGGTCGGGACAAGTTCCGTTTCCTCGAAGGCTTCCTTCCGGTTCACATTGTAATGCACGCCGCCGCCGGTTTTCCAGTGGTTCATGATGCGGCTCGCCATTTCACGCTGTGCTTCGACAGGATGCACGATGAAGTAGCGCTTCACATCATAGGTTTTTGCCGTTCTGGCTATGTCATGGAGGTCATAGTTAGTCAGAGCTGTAGTGACGACTTCCATGTGCTTATTATAAATGGGATAGTGGATGAGCCCGATATACACAGGTGCCATTACTTCTCCTCCTCTTCTATTTCTCGCATGAGCTTCTGATCGGTCTTGGTCAGTGTGAGCTTCTCTAAGAGATCCGGGCGACACTTCAAGGTGCGCCTCAGTGCTTCTTTCCTGCGCCATTTCGCAATGTTTGCATGATGACCGGAGAGCAGCACATCCGGCACTTTCCAGCCGTTGTAATCAGCCGGCTTGGTGTACTGCGGATACTCGAGAATCGGCTCATAGAAAGAGTCACTCTGTGCGCTTCCCGCATCGCCTAAGACGCCGGGCACCATGCGGGCCACGGCATCTGCGATGACCATCGCGCCGAGCTCGCCGCCCGTCAGGACATAGTCGCCGATGGAGATAAGCTCATCTGCAAGATGCTCTTCGACGCGGTGATCGACGCCTTCGTAGTGCCCGCAGATGAGCACCAGATGGTCATAGTCGCGATACAGCTGTTTTGCTTTGTCCTGCGTGAAGGGCATGCCGGCCGGCGACAGGAAGATCACACGGTCACACGGCCCTTTTTCCGGCAGCACATGATGGGCGGCATCAAAAAGAGGCTGGCACATCATCAGCATCCCAGCCCCACCTCCACAGATCGTGTCATCGACTTGTCCATGCCGACTCTTGGTGAAATCTCTGGGATTCGTCACTGCCATCTCCATGAGGCCGCCTTCCAGAGCACGTTTGATCATGCTCTGATGGAAGAAGGCTTCTATGAATTCCGGAAATAGCGATAAGATATCGATTTTCATGGACTTACTCCCATTCCAAAAGCTTGACTGTCATGGTGCCGCCTGCAGGGTCTACATGAAGGATACAGGGCGGGATCGCAGGGATCAGGGTCTCCTTTCCCTCTTCGGAAATGACGCTGTACACGTTATTTGCCTTGGTCTCGATGATCTCCTTCAGGATACCGACAGGCTCGCCCTCTTCAGTCACGACTTTAAGTCCTAAAAGCTCGTGGTAGTAGTAGGTGCCGTCTGTCCGCTTTGGCAGCGCCGAGGCAGGCACTTCGACTTCCATACCACGCATGAGCTCGGTCTGGTTTCTGTCTTCTACGCCTTCCACATGGAGAATATAAATATTCTTGTGCGGACGGCAGGACATGAGCCGATATTTTTTCCCCCCGATCCAGAGATACTCCAGCGAACGGATCACTTCCGGCCGATCGATATCGGGGAACATACGCAAATCACCCCGCACACCATGCGGGGCTACGATTCGGCCGATGAGTACCTTGACATCGGATTTCATATCATTCACGGAAAGCAATAATCTTACCGTCTTCAACCAGGATTTCCCCGCCTACGATGTTGTTCATATCGTCACCGACATGAATGGTCACGAGACGGTTGATCGGTGCGCGGTTGAGTTCTGCACCGATAGCCAGCTTTTCCAGGTGTTCTTTATCGTTCGTCAGCTTTTCCTTCACCTGCTGCATCTGCGCCTTCTGGGCTTCAAATGAAGCACGGAGCTGAGAAGCTGCTTGGATATTGACTTTAGCCTGTTCAGCAATGCGGCCGTTTGCCTGAAATTCAAGCTGAGCCATATCATGTTCGACACGCGACAGGTTCGTATTGATTTCATTCAGCAAAGTGGTCTTCAGTGCCTCTGTCAGCTTGGACTTCACAGCGACAGGGACAAGGATCTGCATTTCATCCATAGGGCACCCCTTAGATAATATCGACAGCGACCTTGCGATTTTCACGCAGGGCCCCTGCTTTGACTACGGTGCGGATGGCATTCGCAATCCGGCCTTTTCTACCGATCACTTTGCCCATGTCTTCAGGAGCGACGTGGACCTGGTAGATCTCCAGGCTGCCTTTCTGAAGAATGGTGACGGTGACGGCATCAGGATTTTTGACAAGAGCCTTAACCAGTGTTTCCACCAATTCCTTCATCTTGCGTCCTCCTTATTTCTTTGCTTCTGCAAACTTAGCGAGGATGCCGTTCTTTCTCAGAATGGAACGAACAGTGTCGGTCGGCTGTGCGCCTTTTCCAAGCCAGGACAGAACCTTTTCTTCATCGATCTTTACCGGAGCGTCCAGTTTAGCCGGGTCGTACCAGCCGATGGTATCGGTCGGTGCGCCGTTTCTAGCTGCTTTGGAGTCGATAACGATAATGCGGTAGAATGGATTCTTCTTAGCGCCCATACGGGTCAGACGAATTTTTAACATTGATATTTCACCTCCTTGAAATGATCTCGATTATTTACGGAACATCCCTGAGAGACCGCCAAGGCCGCCCAGTTTGGATGGATTTAACTTTTTCGGGTTCATACCCTTCATTTTCTTCATGGTCTTCTGCATATCAGCGAACTGCTTCATCATGCGGTTCACATCCTGGATCTTGACGCCGGCGCCTTGCGCGATACGCTTGCGGCGGCTGCCATTCAGGATCTTCACATTCGCACGCTCTTGCGGAGTCATGGAGAGGATGATGGCTTCGATGTGCTTCACTTCTTTGCCATCAAGGTCGATGTCCTTCAGCTGGTCTTTGAATTTGCCCATGCCTGGAAGCATCCCGAGGATGCTCTGGAAGGATCCCAGCTTTCTCACCTGTTTCAGCTGGTTCAGGAAATCGTCAAGGGTGAATTCCCCTTTACGCACCTTCGCCGCTGCGTCTTTCATGGATTCTTCATCCATATTTCTCTGGGCTGTCTCAATCAGCGTAGCGAGGTCGCCCAGGTCGAGGATACGGCCGGCCATACGGTCCGGATAGAAATCCTCAAGGCCGCCGTCGAGTTTTTCGGACACACCGATCATTTTGATCGGCTTGCCGGTGACGGTCTTGATAGAGAGCGCTGCACCGCCTCTGGCGTCGCCATCCATCTTCGTCAGGATGGTGCCGTCGATGCCCAGATTTTCATCGAAGGCTTTGGCGGTATTCACGGCGTCCTGACCGGTCATGGAGTCAAGGACGAGAAGGATCTCATGCGGATGGACCTCTGCTTTGATGTTGCGAAGCTCGGCCATCAGCTTTTCATCGATCGTCAGTCGCCCTGCGGTATCGAGGATGACGACATCACGGTTGTATGCCTTGGCTGTATCGATCGCGTACTGCGCGATGTGGACCGGATCCACATTCGGCGGCATGCGGTAGACCGGGACATCCGTCTGCTCGCCCAAGACTTCGAGCTGCTTGATCGCTGCCGGACGATAGACGTCGCAGGCTGCCATCATCGGACGGTGGCCTTTTTTCTTGAACATCAGAGCGAGCTTGCCGGCCGTCGTCGTCTTGCCGGCGCCCTGCAGGCCGACCAGCATGATGATCGTCATGCCGGAGGAAGACAGAGTGATCTTGCTCTGTGTCCCGCCCAAAAGCTCTGTCAGCTCGTCTTTGACGATCTTGATGACCGTCTGGTCAGGCTTCAGGCTGCCGAAGACCTCTTCCCCCATCGCCTTTTCACGGACGTGAGCGATGAAATCTTTCGCCACCTTGAAATTGACATCGGCTTCTAACAGTGCGCGGCGGACCTCACGAAGCGCCCCATCAATGTCACTTTCGGAAAGTTTGCCTTTCCCTCGGAGATCTTTGAATGCAGACTGCAGCTTGTCTCCTAAATTTTCAAATGGCATCCGGTCACCTTCATTCTGTCATCACTTTCAAAAGACTCTCTGCCTCTCCCCGCTCTGCCTGGGGAATGAAATGCAGCAGCCGTAAGGCAGCCTTCTCTCTCTTCTTGCGAAGGGAGCAGGTGTGAAGCGCTGCCTCATAGGAAAGCAGCTGCTCTTCTCCATGACGCATCGCATCATGGACCGCCTGACGGGAAATATGGAAATAGTCAGCAATCTCAGCGAGCGTGAGATTTTCATTATAGTATAAGTCGAGGCAATCCTTCTGCCTCTTCGTCAGGAGCTCTCCGTAACAATCCAGGAGCTCTCCCTTCTCTACGATGTTTTCAATAGACATAGTTCATCACCACAACGGATGCTATTATACAGGAGAAAAATGCTCTTGTCAAGGGGTTTTGCTTGACAAGATTTTTAAGGTTCAGGGTTCAGGGCTCAGGGCTCAGGGCTCAGGGTTGTGGTGGCGGGTTCGCCGCAAATATATATGGAGCGATGCCCGAAGGTCTCTTGACAGCAGGTTTCCCTCGTATCGTCAGTCTGCCCCTCGAGGGGAAGGTGGCGAGCATAGCGAGCCGGATAGGGTTCTAGCGGGATGAAAGAGAGCAGAGAAAATCATCTCAAGTGCGCCGTTAACGAAAGTACCCGAACGCCGCAAAAAAGGAAGCCACCCCCGCCTCGCTGCGCTCGGCAGCCCCTTCCAAGAAAAGGGGCTAGCGTGGACACTCCCTCCTTCCTATGGAAGGAGGTGCCCCGAAGGGGCGGAGGTTGGATGGGGAAAGCGGGATGAAAAAGAGCGGGGGAGATCATCTCAAGCAGGCAATTTACGAAAGTACCCGAGCGCCGCTGGCGCGGTCCCCCTTCCCCAATGGGGAAGGCTACGATACGAGAATACCGCTTTCCCCATAACATCAAAGCGAATACACGCATATTTGGAAAAAGAATAACGACGGACAAAGCCTTCCCCTCGAGGGGAAGGTGCCCCGTAGGGGCGGATAGGGCACAGTCGGCAGGAAAGACAGATGAGGAAAGCGGAACAGCGCGGCATATATGGGGAAAGAGTGAGTCCCTTGGCAAAGATTTCTCACTTCGCCCGAAATGACGATACAGGGATCTGATGTCTCCTAGTCTCCTAGTCTAATCCCTAATACCTAGCTACTAGTCCCTAGTCACTCATCTCTGCTTTCAAACTTCGGGGTTCGCCCATTCCATGACAAAAGCGGCACTGCATGACTCGCAGTGCCGCTTACATTTGTGGAAACGCTGATTAAATCCGTGTTTCCTTATTTCTCCATTTTCACGCCGGCCTTCTTCAATGCTTTGAAGGTATAGTCGAGAATGTTGTACAGTGTCTCGCCATCTTCTGCAGTGAGCTTCTTCGGATCGATCCGTTTCATATCCTTGTAGTAGAAGGCGAGCTTCTCACTGATGGCTTCGATGGCTTCGGCCTGACTTTCCTTTTCTGTATCCTTCTCTTCGACGGCAGCCGCCTGGACTTTGAATAGTTCTTCCTGAAGGCGCGCATTCTCGTCTTCCAAAGACTCGATGGTGAGCTTCAGGCCTTCATTATCATCACGTTCCTGTGACAGATTCATCTGCAGGCTTTCGACAGTGCCCTTCAGCACCAGAATCAGCTGCCGTGCCACTTCCATGGCTTCTAAAGTATTTGCATTCTGCATGTGTATCGCCTCCCGGGAAAATTTGTCATCAGGTTCATTGGATTCGAAGGTTCGACGGGGTAGTGTGCCTGCATTCCAGTCCAATCACTAGGGAAACACTGATTAAATCGTTGTCAGATTTTACTCTTGAATTTTTATACATGACGAGGAATAGCCTGACGCGAATAGCGAGCTATTTAAGGAAGGCTATGACGAAGTCATGTATAAAAATTCTTGTAGAATCTGACTCTGCGATTTAATCAGCGTTTCCCTAGCATTGCGTTTTCTGAATAACTGGCATTTAAGTTGACTTTCGAATCAAGTGAGGAGTGAGGAATGAGGAGTTAGGAGTGAAGGTACGGCGCATAAAATTTGAAAGCACCGTGAAATTTTATATAAATAGCGAATCAGCTCTTATATAAAAAGAGAGGTATTGGGGCGCTCTATGAATTGTGCGCCCCTTCCGCCACTCCTCACTCCTAATTCCTCACTCCTAACTTTAGGGCAAAGCGTTTTACCGCTTTGTTGCCCCACACTCAGTTAAATGCAAAACGCAATACCCGTCCCCGAACTCTTTCCTCTATTCTACCACAACTCCATCAAGCTACTGTAAACTTTTCACAAATTTCTGGACATGCTCACGATACGCAGGGCCGTTGGTGCCCATTTCCATCGTGTGACCGGCGCCTTGGAAAAGATAGAGCTCCTTTCGAGGGCTGCCGGCTTCGGAGAAGAAGTCTTCTGCTGCGCTGTAAGGGATGAGCGTGTCGGATTTCCCGTGAAGGATGAGAAGTGGCGAGCGGGCCTTTGCGGACTGCGTCAGGGGATCAAGGTCGCGGAGAAGTTTCCTGTCATGCACGAAGAGCGCCGCCTGAAAGAATGGATTCAAAACATCCATGCCGAGCACGAGACGGTCATCGCCTGTGTAGTGCATGATCTTTTCACGGCCGAGCTCCATCAGGCTCGCATAGGAGCTGTCTGAGACATAGAATTTCATCGCCTCGCCCTCTTTGCTTCCGCTATAGAGGAGCGCCATTGCTGCGCCAAGTGAGATCCCATGGATGCCGATCTGCATCGATGGGTCTTTTGCTTTCAGGAAATCGACCCACGCATTCAGGTCTTCGATATCATGCACGCCCCAGTCCGGGTACTCGCCCCCGCTCTCGCCATGCCCGCGCAGGTCGACCATCAGAACGGAGTAGCCCATCTCACGGTAAATATCCGCATATGGCACGCACATGGCACGGTTTTGGTACAGACCGTGCAGCAGGATGACGGCGCGGTGGTTTCGATTTCCACTCTCAATGTACGAGCCTTTGAGCCGTGTGCCATCCTCTGAGGGCACCGTCACCGACTGCCAGCCGTAGCGATTCTCCATCGCATGTATCTGAGAAAGATCCCGCCGGTGATTCTCGATCCCCAGGATCTGATCCCACGGCGCGTGAAAAAGCTCTTCATACGCCATATTTCCGGCAAAGCCGCCCGCCAAAAGCAGCAAAAGCAGTGCTGTATAAAGCAAGCCTTTGAAAAGACTAAAAAGACAACCCATACCTATCCCTCGATCAAGCAGCGCCCGTCAACCATCACACATCAGCGCGGGAAAAAGATCTCGTGCCATCTCTCTAAGAAGCAACACCCTTCATGCCCCTTTCCCGTCTATGGAACAGCTATAAGTATAGCACACTCTCCAAGAGGGTGTGCTGTCTTCCGCGGCCTATCCCCCTAACGGGCGGTTTCTCATTCGTCCCGGATCCTTCCCTTAGCCACATTCGGTGCAAGGATCCTCTCCTTCGCATAGCGCCAAAGGACGCGGGAGCCTTTCGGCGTCAGCTCATTTCTTTTATAAATCTTGGACAGCGAGACGCCGAACTGCTGCCACGCTTTCCCATCTGTGTAGTCATTCAGCATCATCGGCTGGATATTATCCATCGCGTGTGCAAAGCGCGCCTCCGCTGTCTCACCGGCCTCAAACTCCTGCCACAGAACATAGAGCTTCTCGCCCTTCTCTTTCGGCAGCATCCCGAAGATGCGCGCTGCGCCTTTTTCTTCCTTGGCATGCTGCTCTTCTTTCGATACGCCGCTGTACGCATACGTGTCCCCCGCATCAATTTCTACAAGGTCATGAATGAGCAGCATCGTCACCGTCTTCAAGACGTCGATGGGCTCATTGCTATACTCCGCGAGGAGCACCGTCATCAGCGCCATGTGCCAGGCATGCTCCGCATCATTCTCCCAACGCACAGCTCCTGTCACATACGTCTTCCTCTCGATCAGCTTCTCCTTGTCGATTTCACGGAAGAAATCGAAGAGCGCATCCAGTTCTTTCATTTTTTCATCCATAGCAAACCTTCTTCGGTATAATGAAATGTAGGTAAGGAAATACGGATTCCATCGTTGTCCGAGCTATTTAAGGAAGGTCATGACGAAGCTATGTATAAAAATTCTTGTAAAAGCTGACTCTGCGATTTAATCAGCGTTTCCTTAATCAGTGTTTCCTTAATTATATTCCCAAATGGGAATCTTTTCTTCTCTTTTTCAAATTTTATTCCCAAATGAGAATCTTTTTTGCCAAATCAAAAAAGAAGTGTCGATTTCATCAGCACTTCTTTTTCATTCAAAATTCCGAATGCGTCCCTCGCACGACCTCGATGCCATTCTTCCGGAAGATGCGGGTCAATACTTCGATTTTCTTACCATTTTACTATTCTTATTTTGTGGCTATAGAATTTATCATATACCATTGAAAGAATAGACCACCTATGTCTTTTACGGACTTTGCTCCTTCTCAAAAAGAGGGATGCGATTTGTGATTGCCATGGCAACAGCAAGAGACAGAAGACTCAGAAGACATAAGAGCGCCAGTGACTGCCAAGAGGGCGACGCAAACGCCGCATCCCGCATGACTTCCAGTTGATAGGTCAGAGGGTTCAGCCGAGAAACAAACTTCACCAGCCAAGGTGCATTTTCATAAACATAAAAAGAAGGCGCGCTAAAGGTCAAAAGCATCAGGAAGAAGCTCAATACCATATTCCTGGTGATACCGCTTCCAGAAAATAATGATAAAATGACACCCATGCTAATCCAGAAAAATAGGGATATCAGCCCCACCAGGCAAAGCCACACGAAATGATCCCAGAAAATCTGTATTTGAAACCATACAATCAACCCCCAAAAGCAAGAGGCTTGAAAAAGGAATCCCAGCACGGAAGGGAGTCCCTTGAGGATGATATACAACAATGGTCGGATGCCGCTTTGCATATGCATAGCAAACAACCCATTTTTCCGATCCAGATACACCTGATGTATCGTTTTCCCCATTTGGGTGACAAGGTTCATCGCCATAAGCCCCACGAGCGCATATTCGCGATACCCCATAGAATAGTGTCCCCTGTCGAAACTATCCATCATAGGAGATAGTGCCATGATGATGAACAGGAAATACAGTACCGGCATCAAAAGGCTCGAGAACAGCGACCATTTTTGATGCCAGAAATGATTCCACACCAAGAGAAGCAGCGTCGCTCCTCCCTGCCAGTTGTAACCCGATCGGCATCTAAACTCAGATGGCATCATCAGCCGTCCCCTCCTTCCTTGACAAGCAAAGATGCGTAGCGGATAGACAGGAAAGAAGCAATAACGGAAACCATACTGCAGCCAATGACTAAAGCCAGTGTCGACAGTTGCAGCGCTGCGAAAGCCACCTCACGAAGAGCTTCCAACTGATATGTCAACGGATTGCATAATGAAAGACACTGAATAAATCTGGGCGCATCCTGCCACACATAGAAGGCCGGCGCACTGAAAGAAAGCGGCGTAATGACAAAGGAAACGATGGTATCTCTGGTCTGGAAATCATTGACATGCATTGTGATGATTGTTGCAATGCCTGCCCAAAAGAAAAAGGCAATACCCCCAATAAGCCAGAGCTGGAAAAAAATGCTGCCCCTCATGCCCAACTGAAAAAAGAGATTCAGCACATAAAAGACCATACACTGGATGCTATATCCCATGAGAGAGCTGATACTCATGACCAGAAGATAGCAGACAGGATGGACTCCGCTCTGCATTTTGATAGCAAACAGCCCGTATTGCCGGTCTACGCACATGCGATAAATCACGCGGGTCATCTGGCTCATCATATTCATCGCCATAAGACCGACTAAAACGTAATTGGGATACGCAATCCAAGTCCCATGAAAAGGTATACTTTTTATCGTTCCTGATAGTGGAATAGCAATAAAGAAAAAATATAATACCGGCATCATCATTTGTGAAAGCAGCATAAACTTTGTCTGCCAAAAAGCATGGATCTCCACTTTGATCAAAGGGAGAATCGCAGCCCGATTATATGCCGCTTGCAAGCGAAAAGAGGCTGGCGTCATTCTTTCGTCCTTTCTTCTCGATGAACAAAGAATTCACGAAGGCCATTTTCACGAGCTTGATGAAATTCTTCGATTTCACAAAGAGGTGCTAGCTCGATCAATGCATCTGACAGCGTGTGACCTTCTTTCAAGCCAATCATGAAAGATTTCTCTGTTTCATCTTTTCCGCAGAAAGTAAAGTGGACATGGGGCTTCTCCATATCGGGAAGCTTTTGTCCAGCACAGACAGTCACCGAGTATCTACAGTCCCTCTTATATTTCTGAAGAAAAGTCTTCATGGGGCCAAAATATTGAATCCTCTTTTTCTCGATATAGAGCAGCTTATTACAATACTTTTGGAGCAGGTACAAATCATGAGAAGAGACAATGATTGTTTTCCCTTTTTGATGCTCCTCTTGTAGAAAAGCAAAAAAACGCTCTGCGATTTCCACATCCAGTCCCGTTGTAGGCTCATCAAGTATGTACAAGAAGGGTTCATGAACGATAGCACGCCCTATTTGTACACGTTGCTGTTGTCCGCCGGAAAGATCCGAGGTGGAGCTCTTCATTTTCTGCGCCAACGATACTCGCTCAAGGGCTTTTCTCGTCATGACTTTTGCCTGCTTGCCATTCATACCCGCCAGCGCAGCTCCGAGGTAAACATTATCCCAGACATTCAGGTACCAATCCATGATGACCTTTTGAGAAGAAAAACCGATAGAAGCCATAGGATTATCCACAGAAATATAAGCCTCATTAAAATCTACGGTTCCTTCTTTGGGAGGGAGGTGCCCCATAAGCGTATTCAGAAATGTGCTCTTTCCAGCGCCATTGGCTCCCATAAGTGCGATAAAATCACCTGGCTGCGCCTTCATCGTTATATCATGAAGTGCACAGAAATCATCATAATAGACAGATACATGATCCCAACGAAACAGATAATCTTTGTTCATGGTGTTCACCTTAGGAAAACGCCGCTTCAATCGAAGAATCAGATGGAATCAGCGTTCCCCGGATTTCAAGAGCCGCTCCTCCGGGAAACCATGCTGCCATGTGGAGGAAACAGCCGTTCAAAATTCCGAATGCGTGCCCCGCACGACCTCGATGCCATTCTTCTGGAAGATACCTGCCAGTGCTTCGATGTCCTGACACAGCTCCTGATCTCTCCCATCATGGCAGCAGCAGATCCCGAGATGAACCGCATCGGGATGAATTTCCAAAATCCGCTCCACCTTTTCTTGGAGCCCCTTGTCATTTTCCATGGTATGCCCACAGCCGCTGCACCGCATGAAAGCCTCGATTTCCAGAGGCTCCTTCCCATAGCGGGCAAAGGATCTTGTCCGCTGGTTGAACGCCTGAAAACAAGCAGCCCCCGTACAGACACGGCTGGCTTTAAGACATGTCAAAATCACGATTCGTTTCATCATTGACCTCCTTCCAATGGCGCGGAATGTACATGATATTCATGCGCCCCGTTTTTTCATCATAATGGATCTCGCTATCGACATCGTAGAGTGCTTTGATGAAATCCACCGTCAAGAGCTCATGAGGCGTACCAACACCCACCACTTTTCCCTGCCGTATCGCGATCAGGCGGTCGCAGTACATCGCTGCGATGTTCAGATCATGCACCGCCGCGATGACCGTGTGCCCCAGCCCCTTGACGATGTCCATGATTTCCAGCTGGTACTTGATATCGAGATGATTCGTCGGTTCATCGAGGACCAGGCACTCCGTCTGCTGCGTGAGCGCCCGCGCAAGGATGACGCGCTGCTGCTCACCCCCGGAGAGCGTCGAAAAATTCCGCGCCTCGAAGCCCGAGAGCCCGACGATAGAGAGCGATTCATGCGCCAGACGATAGTCCTCCGCATTGTCCCTGTCCATCATCTTCTTGTGCGGCGAGCGTCCCATCAGCACCACATCGAGCACAGAAAAATCAAAATTATAATAATTGTGCTGTGCCACCACTGCCAGCTTCAATGCGGACTCACGATACGACATCTCATCTAAGAGTTTTCCATCAAAGCGAATCGTCCCCTCCGTTGGCTTCTGTACACGATATACACATTTCAGAAAAGTACTCTTTCCGCTGCCATTAGGCCCTATGATTCCCAGAAACTCCTTTGGACGAAGGGCAAGGTCGATCCCCTTCAGGATCTCTTTCTTACCGATAAAATACTTCACCGCTTCTGCCAAGATTTCCATCAGTCGCTCCCTCCGAATCCATAGGTTTTCTTAATCATCAAGTAAATGAAGCTCGGCGCGCCGATCATGGAAATCAAGATACCGATCGGAAGCTCCGTATGCGGGATAATCACGCGGCAAAGACCATCCGCCACGACGAGGAAGATCGCTCCCACAAGCGCGGCCACAGGAAGCAGCCTCTTATGGTCTGGTCCCGTGAACATGCGGATGACATGCGGGACGATCAGCCCGACAAAGCCGATCATCCCCGCCGAGTACACTGCAAAACCGACGATGAGAGAAGAAATCAGAAGATACCACTGCCGGTACGCATGGAGATCCGTCCCCATCGTGATCGCTGACTCATCGCCGAGAAGCATCAGATTCAGCACGCGGCTCTGCGTCCAGAAAAAAAGAATCGAAGCGATGATAATCGGTGCGATCACAGCGAGCTCCCCCCACTGCGCTCCCGCCAGACTTCCCATCATCCAATACGCGATCGTCTGCATGCCTTCCTTGTTGTTCGCAAAGTAGACAATGAAACTCGAAAACGCCCCGCACACCGCCGAGAGCGCCATGCCTGCGAGCAGCAGCTTCATCGAGTTCGACCGGCCGCCCAGATTTGAAATGAAGAGTACCGCGAGTGAAATCACAAACGCTCCGATAAACGCTGCGATTCCAACGAAATTTGGTCCCAGCGCCGCCCCGATGCCAAGAAGGATCGCCGAAGTCGCGCCGAGTGACGCACCAGAAGAAATCCCCAGAATGTACGGATCCGCCAATGGATTCTTCACGATCGCCTGCATGATGACCCCGCAGGACGCCAGCCCTGCCCCGACGAGCGCTGCCAGGATAAGACGCGGCAGGCGAAGAAGCCAGACGATGTCATGGACCGGCCCCTGCCCCGTCGCCTCGATCGGCAGTCCGCTCGTGAACTGGTGCAAGACCGCGCCGTAGATTTCTTCGACCGGCAGCTTCACCGTCCCGATACTGAGCGCCCAGAAAAGAGAAAGCACTAAAAGTACAGCCAAAAACAGCAGGAAAGCGGCAAAGCCGATTTCTTTTACATATATTTTCATATCCTATTCCTCCGGGTAGAGCCCTTTCCCGATAATCTGTATCCCATCATAAGTCCGCACGCCTGCGCTGTAGATAGCGTAAAGAGGAAGCGGATAAATGCGCTTCTCCTTCACACAGCGTAAGCCCTGTAGCGCCTGATCCTGATACAGCCGTCCTACGATCTGATCCATCTGGTCATACGCATTTTCGCAGACCACCATAAAGAGCGCATCGGGATCCATCTCGATCAGCTGCTCCTTGCTGATCGTACTCATGCCGACACCGAGGAGCTCCCCGCCCATGGACGTGAGGATATTCCCGGCAAGCGACCGCTCCCCATAGACACGGATATCCTTTCCCAGATACTCGATGATAAGCCCCCGCGGATGGTACCCCATTTTTTGCGCCTTTCCTTCCGCACGCTCGATTTCATCCTGCATCTCCGAGACCAGCTCACGAGCCTTCTCCTCCCGATCGAAAATCTTTCCAAGATTCAAAATATCTTGATACTCATAGTCGATCGTGTGTACTTGGATTTTTGACGAAGACCCGGGCGCGATATATGTCCCGACACCGCGTCCTTCCCAGAAATCCGTCCCACGCAGCGTCTTCTTATCGAAAGACGACGCCCAGCCCACGATGAGATCCGGATCCTGCAGCATCACCGTCTCCATATCCAGCTTTTCCATGCTTGTATATGGGATCTTGGCATACGTCTCCCGATACTCGGGGCGCAGATAGCTCCCATCCGGCAGCCCCATCGCCGCCACGATCCGATCCCCCACGCCCAGCGCCAGCAGATTCTCGATGGAATTCTGCCAGATGCACACCACCCGCTTTGGCGGCTTCTTGAACGTCTCCTCCCGCATCTCACCGTGACTATTTAACGTCTCGACAGTGACAGGGTAATGAGCCGAATCCCCCACCACTGCTTCCGTCCGCGGCGCTCCCTCCTTCACGATCGGACTGCAGCCCGAGAGGAGACAGCAGGAAAGAAGCGCCGCCGCTATCCATATCTTTTTCATTCTTCCATTTCCTTGATTCGTTCCTTCACAGCGCGGTCGATCAGGACGCATACGCCATAAAACCTTTCATGTATATCACCATTCGAAAACCGAAGCACCTTGCATCCATCCTTTTCCAACTTCTCGCTGCGCCATGCATCATAGCTCTTCCCATAGTCAGAGTAATGCTGTGCCCCATCCAGCTCGACGATCAGCCGCGCCCTATGGCAGTAGAAATCACAGATAAAAGCCCCCATCACCCGTTGCCGCCGGAACTTCACCGGATACGTGCGTAGGAAATGATACCAAAGATGAAACTCCTCCTTCGTCATGTGCCGACGCAGGGAAGACGCTCGCCCCTTCATCGTCCGGTTCAAAGGTGGTTTCTGCATCATGTGCTCCTTTCAGATAATAGTCCCCCCTCTGGGTCATGCTATTAATTTAAGAAAACGTTTGATAGGTCCATCGAACCATCGCCCCCTTTGGGGTAATGCTATTAAGTTAAGGAAATCGTTAGCTACGTAACGTCTTGCTTCCCCCTTCGGGTAATGCTATTAAGTTAAGGAAATTGTTAGCGTCGTAATGACTTGCTTCCCCCTTCGGGGGAAGTGCCGAAGGCAATATGTGCAAGCGAACTGGATTTTTAGGAGCGTAGCGACGCGAAAATCCAGTGAGACGCCATTTCGAGCGCAGCGAGATGGGGCTTGCCAGCGGCCATCGAACAATGTTGGATATACCGTAGTGTTGCCCCCTCAGCCCTCCGGGCAGCTCCCCGATGGGGAGCCAAGAACGTTCTGCCGCTTAACTTAATAGCATTACCCTTTGGGGGAGATGCCGAAGGCAGAGGAGGTGTATTTCCTCGGCCGTTAGGCCGGTTTTACGGTTTTCTAAATGATTACGGTATACCGCTGGCATTTAGAAAACCATACAACCTCGCTTCGCTCGTAAAAGACCTTACAACCGGCCTTCGGCCGTGGGAAATGCACCCCCTTTGGTAGCTTCGCTACCACCTTTCCCCCGGAGGGGGCACTGATCCGATGGACCCATCATTTGCATTCAATGCCATTGCATGCCAGTGTTCGGCCCTTCGGGCCATCTCCCCCTCCGGGGGAGAACTAAAGAGGGGGTGCATTTCTCGAGCGTAGCGAGGTTGGCTTGTTTTCCTCGGCCGTCAGGCCGGTTTTACGGTTTTCTAAATGATTATGGTATACCGCTCTCATTTAGAAAACCATACAACCTCGCTTCGCTCGTAAAAGACCTTACAACCGGCCTTCGGCCGTGGGAAATGCACCCCCTTTGGTAGCTTCGCTACCACCTTTCCCCCGGAGGGGGCACTGATCCGATGGACCCATCATTTGCATTCAATGCCATTGCATGCCAGTGTTCGGCCCTTCGGGCCATCTCCCCCTCCGGGGGAGAACTAAAGAGGGGGTGCATTTCTCGAGCGTAGCGAGGTTGGCTTGTTTTCCTCGGCCGTCAGGCCGGTTTTACGGTTTTCTAAATGATTATGGTATACCGCTCTCATTTAGAAAACCATACAACCTCGCTTCGCTCGTAAAAGACCTTACAACCGGCCTTCGGCCGTGGGAAATGCACCCCCTTTGGTGCCTTCGGCACCACCTTTCCCCCGGAGGGGGCACTGGTCCGATGGACCTATCATTGTCTGATAAAGCTATATTTAAAAATACTTCCCAGGAAAATAGGTCGGGTTCTTATACTCCCCGATCCATGCATCATACGTTTCCCCATCGATGCCGAGATTTCTCTGGCACCAGGCTTTCCAATTTTCACCATACTTTTTATCTTTCAAGATGGTATCCATCGTCCAGTCAGAGTGCTTGGCAAGGATCCAGGTGACTTTCACATAATGCATAGGGTAGCCCTGTCTCATGTAGCGCAGCCCGACCTTCTTTGGGATCCCCCACCAACGTTCGAGATTCACGGCTTTGAGCTCGAGGTCTTTCTGGTACGCCTTTTCTCCCACCGCGCCGATCAAGACTTCCACGCGCTGCCACGGTTCATCCTTCTTCAGTGCGAGGATATCTTTCACCGGTTTTCCGGAAATATAGGAGAGCTTCGCCGCGCGTTCCAGATCGCGGAAGCTCGTCCCACTATCGATCAGGCTCTTCGTCTCTTCCGGGGTGACGAAATATTTCTGGGAGAGGACAGTCTGCATCTCTTCCATGTTCAGCTGGGGGCGGCGCGGCGGCCGTTTCTGCTGCTGCTCCTGCTTTGTCCCATCCGCCGCATAGACGGGCTGGACCATGGCAAGCGGAGCGGTCAGCAGGAGAGCAGAGAGCGCGATGATTTGGATCTTTTTCATTTGGTTTTCTCCTGTAGATATGGTGAAAGTGCGCCTGCGAAAGCAGGCGCACTTTTCGCGCATACAGAGTGATGTGGTTTGGTATTAGAAGGTGTACTTTGCGCCGACCAGTACGCTGCGTCCCGGCATTGCCGAGGAGCCGATGCCGTTCCAAGAGTTGTACGATGTTTCGTATCCTTCATTGGTCAAGTTATTGATCAGGAGGTATGCATTCATGTTTTTGGTCAGCTGATAGTTTACATTCCAATCCAGTACAAGGAATCGTTTATTGGAAAAAGCATGTTCACTGCAGCCAGTGTACCAATTTGTCAGCAAGCCAGTATACAGTTTTCCATTTTCATAAGAGAGATTCAGTGAATAATGGTTCTGCGGACGAAGGCTGTTGATGGCAGTATTGATATCACTTTCATTAGCATATCCCCAGCTGTCATCGAGAATCCAGCCAGATTTAGCTTTCCATTTGTCCTTCATATGGGAATAAGAAGCAGACAATGTCAAATGGTCATTAAACTGGTGATCTACAGTGAAATTGAGAGACTGCTTATCTTCCTTGGCATTTACCGCTGTACTTACCGGTTTCTGCTGCGCTTCATCCCAAATCGGAAGGGTAGCAATGGCATTCGTCATCTTGGTGATATCGTAATGAACAGCCAGCGTCGTCTTATCAGAGAGTTCTTTACGTACACCGAATGTCCATGCATTACCTTCTTCATCTTTCAAGGGTGTTTTAAATACGCCATCAACCGTGGAATAATCTCCTTCACGAAGTGGACGGAATACCTTCGTCCATCCAGCATACATGCTGGTGGAGTCATTAAACATATATTCCGTATTGATGGTGTAGTTCAGATCATGGGTATCACCTTTCCCCTGTGTCGTGCCTGTAGAGTGTTCAAAAGAACTATACTTGGCGTAACGAATAGCCGGTGTAAAATCCCATTTATCTGTCAGATGGATTTTGTCCTGTACATATGCCTGTAACGTCTTTCTCTGGACATAAGAACTATTTTCAACACCATTCGAAATGCTTCTGGAATAATTACGGGCTTTATCATAGGTTACACTAGCAATCACGTCGTGAATGCCAAGTGATTTAGCCAGCTGCAACTGAATACCCTTATTCTGTTCATCATGCCAGCTCGTTGGCTCACCAGCTTTACCGCCAGTCAATTCCAGCCAGCGGTCAAAGGCTTTCTGATCACCACTTCCCGGGAACGGAGCCAAATTATCAGCAATCCACTTGTTCAGCTGCTCACTAGTTGCCCCTGTCGGGAACATGTCATTATATGCATTGCTTGGATCCGAGAGGAAAGACCAAGAATATTTATCACGCTGCATATAACGATGTCTCTGAGAATACAAACGAATGAAGCTGTCCATTCCATTGTCTTTATTGAAGGTATAGGTGACATCGACATCGTTATTGTTGAATTTACTGAAGGAATTGTACAAAGCTCCGTCTAACGCATATAAATTGTGATAACCTGGATTCTTCTTATCGCCGCTTAACTTCGTAAATGTTTTAATTCTGTTTCCACTTGCATCTAAGGTATAGTAATGTGTCTTCCCTTTATCGTCCACAAAGGTTTCATACTGAGTACCAGCAGGATCGCGTCTCCCTTTTTCTTTATATGCTCCATCCCATATTAATTGATTATTACTATCCAGCTTACCTACAGTCGCATTAAAAATGATTCGATTCCAGTCATTCTGATTCCAGTATCTCATACTTGGTGTAGCAATCGGGTAACCATCTTTACCATCCTTGTGGTTATAAGCAATTTTCAAGGAATGATTAGCATCGAAGTCTTTATCAATGCGGATGTTAACGCCATCTTCTTTCCAGCGAGAGCCACCCAAGGTCCCTGTTTCTCCAGTTACGCCGTCTTTATACTTGGTATCGCCAGACATGTTTCGGTTGGCAGAAATGAAATAGTGCAGAGACTTATCATCGCCCTTTGTTCCCGAAACGCTGACTGCATAATTGTGCTGATGCCAAGAGCCGGTAGACACATCAACTGTAGCAGTAGAATCATCACCACCTTTTCTAGTGATGATGTTAATGACACCCCCAGTAGCATCTGCACCATATACGGATGCACCAGGTCCTTTTATGACTTCAATTTTATCGACATTTTCCATATTGGTGACCTGATTCAGGTTCACCCCTGTGGATTTTGTCCCACTTGTACTAGAGGATCCTACACGTGTACTTGCTGCATTATCTACACGCCGACCATCGACGCAGACGATAACGCGGGTATCACCGTTAATGGATACGCCATTGTTATAAAACTCGTATCCATATTCCCCGCCGCGATACCCCGGGTTCTGGAACGTAACACCAGGGATACGCTTAATGGCTTCCGTCAGATCCGTATAGTGACGCTTCTCGATTTCTTCTCTCGTGATGACCTTCACATCACCGCCGGTACGATAGTACGACTGCTCGGTAATGGTATCGCCGAATTTATTCTTCGTCTTATCTGCTTCGACGACGACGGCATCGAGCGTATACATATTTAAATTTTCATCGAAGGCTGCGTGAATCAGAGTACCCCCCCCGATTGTCAACATCGATGCAGCCATTAACGTTAATAATGCTTTTCTTTTCATTATCAATTTCCCTCTCGCTGTTTACCAGCGTTTTCCTGTAATGTAGGTGAATGTATAATCCTCAGTCGCGACCCAGTCTTTCCAGGTATCTTCAAAATGCCCCAGATTGAAAGTCACAGTTCTTGTACCACCGGCTGAAATCTTGACCAGCGGCATTTTGGTCGGCATAGCGACGTACTGATACTTGCTGCCATCCGCGCGCGTGAAGGTGATCTCCGTCACGAACTGATTGATCTTCGTGATACTGAGATCCTTTCTCTTATTCGTGAATGTCCCACGCAGGCAGAGGTCGCCCTTGTCGATCCACGCCTTCTCTGCTCGCCATTCCAATATCATCGTATCTGATGACTGCGTCGCTGCCGATGCATGGGCAAACGGCAGGAAACAAAGCCCGAGCAGAAACAGGCAGGCTAAAACGATCTTCCTCATCTCTCCCTCCTTTCTTCCTACTTCATAGAAACAGAAAATCTATTCCACTCCCCCGCCCGTCTGTCCGTGTTTCGACGGCAGGAGAGATAGAATGCTCATCGCTCTTTTGGCTAAGCAAAAGAGCATGGTTTTAAAATGTTATCAATGATTCTCTTAATACTACATGAATATCCTCTATTTTTCAAGCAGTTTTTAACATTTATTTCGACTTTCGAAAATTTTCTTTTTATTATTTCTAACTTGTTCTGCATGTAGGTTCAGTTTTTTATCACTTCAGGTAAATCTGCAATCTTGAAATGCCATACTCATCAGGCGGGTGGAAGTCTAGGGAAACGCAACTAAGTGAAGGAAACACTGATTCAATCGTTATCAGATTTTACTCTTGAATTTTTATGCATAGCGAGGAATAACCTGACGCGAATATCGAGCTATTTAAGGAAGGTTATGACGAAGCTATGTATAAAAATTTTTGTAAAATCTGACTCTGCGATTGAATCAGCGTTTCCTTAAGGAAATCGTTAGTAACGCATGCACATTGCTTCTCCTCTGGGCCTATCATCAGTCTTCCCCCATTTCCCTTCCCTCTTGACAATCCCACCCCGATAGAGTATTCTTTCTCTGACAGAAACGTGAGATCCGCCCATGCTCTATGGATATCCCGAAGGGAGTCTGAAAGAAATCAGGACGGCAGCAAAAAGTCCCGGCCATTCGAGCAGTATCAGCTGAGCTGTATCGAGGAAAGGCCAATGGGCGCTGCATTGATTTTCTATCTGTCAAACTTTAATATCGCTTGGATTTTTATAACCGAGACGAATGCAGAGATTTCAAATCAGGATGCATCCCTCTGGGATGTATTTTTTATTTGCCCTTCTGTGCATAGCAGCCAGCGCTGACTGCAGGAGGCATGCTTCTGAAACCGCATTCATTTGGGATGCGGTTTTTTCGAGTGATGAAATCTGCACCCCGCGCCAAGCATTCGAAGGAAGCTGTGCTTCCAGGAAGGAATCATCATGAAAGTCATCCACACCATCAAAGAACTGAAAGAGTACGTCCACCAGTGCAAGAAGGATGGGAAATCCATCGGTCTTGTGACCACCATGGGCGCGCTTCATGAAGGACATGCGTCCCTGATCGCGGCCGCTCGCAAGGAAAATGATTTCGTCATCACTTCTGTCTTTGTCAATCCGACCCAGTTCGGACCGAACGAAGACTACGAAGCGTACCCGAGAACGCTCGAAGCCGATGCGAAGGTCGCAGAAGCTGCCGGCGCGGATCTCCTCTTCGCTCCGTCCCCAGCTGAAATGTATCCGCATAAGGATATGACATGGGTAGAAGTCACTGGTCCGATCACGAAGGTTCTCTGCGGCCGCACGCGCCCGATCCATTTCCGCGGCGTAGCGACTGTCTGCACGAAGTTCTTCAATCTGACGGAATGCGACCGCGCTTACTATGGTCTGAAGGATGCTCAGCAGACGCAGGTGCTTCAGCGCATGGTCGAAGACCTCTTCATGAATGTGGAACTCCGCCTGATGCCGATCGTCCGTGAAGCGGACGGCCTCGCAAAGTCTTCCAGAAACGTCTATCTTTCCAAGGAAGAACGCACCGCGGCTCTCGTCCTCTCCAGAAGCCTCGCACATGCAAAGGAAGCCTTCGAAGCCGGTGAAAGAAATAAGCAGAAGCTGATCGATCAGGTGACGAAGGAAATCGAAGCCGAGCCGATGAGCGATATCGACTATGTAGAAATGTACGGCATGCCGGGTCTTCCGGAAGTCGGTGAAACGATCGAAGGGAAAGTCCTCCTCGCCCTTGCTGTCCGTTTCGGCAAGACAAGACTCATCGATAACGTGATTCTGGGATAATTCGCTTTTGGGTTTGGGGATTAGGAGTGACTAGTGACTAGTGACTGGTGACTGGGATTCTCCGGCATCGTTATCCCGAGCGTAGCCCTCGATCTCTACTGCACTGCGGAAATCAGCGTGTATGCACTGAGGGGAAACGATGTCTTGGTGCTGTCTCACATCAGGCAATGAGCGTTCTGCCATAGAGATTTCTCGGCTACGCTCGAAATGACGACGGCGCGAAGCGCTATCAAAACTCCGCGGCGCTTCATTATTTTTATGCGCCGCACCGCCCCCGTTGAACCCTCTGAACCTATAGAACCCGCTCTCCCTTTTTCGCACGCAATCAAGGGACGATACGCCCCACGAGCTAATCCTGAATCCTGAATCCTGAATCCTGAATCCTGAAGTTTGAAAGCAGGGATGGGTGGCTAGGGATTAGGAGCCTCAAGTGGCTGGTAGCTAGTGACTAGTGACTCTCTTGTATCGTCATTTCGAGCGCAAGCGAGAAATCTTCTTTGCAGACCGATAAACGATGGATGTGCGAAAGCAGAAATACGCAGCACCAAGGCGTCGTTTCCCTGCCAGTGCCTATGTGATACTGACCGCAGTGCAAGAAAGATCCCTCGGCTGCGCTCGGGATGACGATACGGGAAAGGGATATCCCCCGAAGTTCAAAAGCAGGGATGGGTGGCTCGTGACTGGTGACTGGTAGCTAGGGATTAGTGGCTAGGGATTAGGAGCCCCAAGTGACTGGTAGCTAGTGACTGGTGACTTAAATACCGCCTTCGGGCATCGCCACTATTTATACTCCGCGGCGCTTCTGCTTTTTATGCGCCGCACCACCATTCCTAATTCCTCATTCCTAATTCCTCATTCGCGCAAAGCTTTCATTCATAATCAGTGGACGGAGCCGCCCAAGGGGCTAACCCTGAACCCTGAACCTTGAACCCTGAACCCTTTTGGAAAAGGAGCTACTCTATGCTTTCTCTCATCGTTCGTTTCTGTACGAAATACATGTCCATCGGCGTCGTGCTGATCGGCATTTTCAGTATTTTCTGGCCGGAAGTGATGAAGCCATTCGCCCCGAAGATCCCGACACTGCTCGGCATCATCATGTTCGGCATGGGCATGAGCCTCACCCCCGGTGATTTCAAGAATGTATTCAAGCAGCCGAAGAATGTAGCGATCGGCACGGTGCTGCAGTTCGTCATCATGCCGGCCGCTGCTTTTGCACTGATTCACCTCTTTGCTCTTCCGCCGGAGATCGCGATCGGCGTTGTCCTGGTAGGCTGCTGCCCCGGCGGCACGGCTTCAAATGTCATTTCCTACATCGCCAAAGCGGACGTCGCTCTGTCCGTATCCATGACGATGGTGAATACCCTCCTTGCGCCATTTGTCACGCCATTCCTGGTGTGGCTCATTGCCGGTGCCTGGGTCGATATCGATTTCATGTCCATGATGATGTCCATCGTGAAGATGGTGCTCCTGCCGCTCCTCGTCGGTGTCGGCATCAATACTTTCTTCCCGCGTCAGGTGAAGAAGGTGAATACGATCATGCCGATGTTTTCAGCGCTGGTCGTCATCATTACGGTCGGCTGCGTGGTCTCCCTCTCCGGCCGCACGATCCTGGATAATGGCCTTGTGATCCTCGCCGTCGTCATCCTGCACAACCTTTGCGGTATGCTGCTCGGTCATTTCTGTGCCCGCCGCTTCGGTCTCAATAAGGCGCAGACCCGCGCGATGACCATCGAGGTCGGCATGCAGAATTCCGGTCTGGCTTCCACGCTGGCTCTCATGTACTTCACCGCGGCCGGCGGTATCGCAGGCGCGATCTTCTCCGTCTGGCACAATGTGTCCGGCTCTCTCTTCGCCTCCTACTGTGTAGGCAAGGACGAAGAAGCAGAGAAGGAGACGAAGATTTCTTCTGCCATCGAATTGAAATAGTTTCCCGCAAGCAAAAAGAGATTCCGATTTTCGGAATCTCTTTTTATTTAGCGATGAAATTGTTCGCCACACCTTACCGACCTGAAAAATTTCCCTTCTAACTGATCCTCAGCACACGTCTCCCCTCTTCCCAGCCGCCGAGGTGGCGGAGGAAGAAGCGGGCAATGATGCCGGTGATGAAGACGGAAATCAGCGTGCCTTCACGGACGCCCTCGATGCTCCCGATTTCCACATAGGAGAGACAGATGGCGAGCGCCACGAGGATCCCATCGTTTGCGATCTTGACCTTGCCGAAGTCGAGGTGATAGGTGTCGGAAACGGTATAGACCAGTCCCTCCCCCGGAAGCTTCAGAACGTCCGCGATGCCCTGCAGTGCCACCCCCAGAGAAACCATGGACGCGCCGAGCAAGAGAATGATGAGCTTTTGCCAGTAAGCGTCCGGCGTGATGTTTCCCAAAGCATGCATACAGAGGTCGATGAAGGCAGCAAAAATCATCGTCATGGGCGCCTGCAGCAGCTGCACCTTCGGAAATTTCTTTTTCAATATCAACATCTGTCCCAAAAGGAAGACCATATTGACCGCAAAGGTCGTCTCCCCGAACGTGAAAGGAAATGTCTCGCTCATGACATAGGGCAGACTGGAAATCGGAGAAGTCCCGAGAAAACTTTTCACCACCAGCACGATGCCGGCAGACTGGATCCATAAAGCCACTAAAAAAAGCAGCCAACGGCTGACAACAGACATATATTCCTCCTTGTAATATCGTCTATTGTACGGCGAAGACCGCTCGGGTGTCAAATAATTTGGGGTGCAGGTTGATGGGTTCAAGGTTCAGGGTTAGCCCGCGGGGCGGGTCGCCCTTTGATTCCGTTTGAAAGCCTCGCTTGAATGAGAAATTAGAAATGCGAAATGCGAAATGGTGGTGCGAAAAATAATGAAGCGCCGCAGAATTTTGATAGCGCTTCGCACCGTCGTCATCTCGAGCGAAGTCGAGAGATCTCTCCTGCAGAACGGTCAGCTTGCTAATTGCGCTGTTTCAACTACCGCTTGCTTCTAATCCCTAGCCACCAGTCACTCCTAATTCCTAGCCACTCATCCCTGCTTTCAAACTTGTGGTAGCGGCTTCGCCGCGAATATATATAGAGCGATGCCTGAACGTGACATTTCCGCCATCTATACTCCGCGGTGCTTCCTTAAGATGAGCATTGTTACACTTCTTCTATCCCCTTCCCTTGGAAGGGGAACGCCAGAAGGGCAAGAGGTTGGCCGAAGGAAAAAGAGAGCGAAGCCAACCTCCGGCGCTGCGCGCCACCTCCTTCCAGAGGAAGGAGGGAGAAGCGGGATGCGTAGCCCATCCACCCCCTTCCCATGGAAGGGGGATGCCCGAAGGGCAGGGGGTTGGCCGAAGGAAAAAAAGAGCGAAGCCAACCTCCGGCGCTACGCGCCACCTCCTTCCAGAGGAAGGAGGGAGAAATCGAAGTAAGTGCATCGCTCTATATACTTCAAGTTTGAAAGCAGGGGTGAGTAGTTAGGGATTGGGGATTAGGGGCGCAAAGTAACTTATGACTGGTGACTTGAATACTTCTTTCGGGCATCGCCCCGTTTCGTCATCCTGAGCGGCGAGAAACGTCGTATGTGAGATAACGAATGCCAGAACAGCTGCGACCTGAGTCGAAGGATCTCGGCGAAACCGCCACCTTCATTCCTAATTTGAGCAAAGATTTCATTCCCCATCAAGGGGCAGCACGCCCTCGGGACTACCCCTGAACCCTGAACCTCCCAATTATATCTCATCCTCGTCCTGGATATGCAGCTTCTTTCTCCAGTATCTCGAGTAAATCGCCCCCAGAGGATTGTGCGCGAGGAGTCTGTCTTTCACGACAAGAGAGGTGACAGGTCCTACCGCATTCGATGTGAAGATCGTGTCATGTCCCACGCAAAGGCCGCAGATGATATTGAGATCCACGCCTTTTTCGGCCAGAAACTTGGCCTGATACTTCGGATTGCACATCGCTTCATGGTCCGCTTCCGGATGCACCTGCTTTAAGCCGAAATTTTTCTTCGCAAAGGAACAGTTCTTGCAGCAGAGGGAGTACACCTCGAAGCCCTGCTGTCGGAAGTATTTCACGATGTACCTGGCTTCTTCATGAAGACCGATGCAGAAGGCCAGTCCGAGCTTCTTGTAGCCCATCCGTTTGGCAAATTCAGCGGTCTCCTGCAGACGGCAGATGTCGCTGTAGTATGTCCCTTCGACATAGGCCGCCGCCTCCATGATTTTCCGTTCTTCTTCGGTATAGGCCTTACGGATCTCCTCTTCTTTCACACCCGTACAATTCGCCCCACGGGTATAGCAGGCATGATGCGGGCAGTTTGCACAATCAGCTTTCATAATGGTTCCTCCTTTTATTTTTACACCTGTCTCTATTATAGCGCAAAAAAGAAAGTTAGGGATTAGGGAGTGAATGGTAACTGGTGACTAGGGACTTGTGACTAGGGACTAGGGGGGGGATGGAACGTCATTCACCATTCTCGCCCCTTCCTTTGGAAGGGGCAGTCGAGCGCAGCGAGACGGGGTTGGTCGCGCGCTTGTTGAAAATACGGTTTCTCCGTGTCGTCATCCCAAGAAAACAACACCTGTGTGCTGCCTCTTTCTACTTTCGCGCGTCCTTTATCGGTCTGCAAGGAGGATTTCTCGACTTCACTCGAAATGACGATACACATGAAACGGCTTCCACCATTGTTCTTTCTCTTCCTTTCCGATACAATAAAGAAAATCAATTTCCCACTTGTTGTAAAAGGAGACCGCCTATGACTTCTTTCCTGCTCTTGACGGCCATTGTGATCTTTGCCTGTGTGTTTTTGAACCGTGTCTCGGACAAGCTCGGCATCCCTGTGCTTCTCGCCTTTATCCTGCTCGGCATGTTTTTCGGTTCGGATGGTCCTATCAATATTGCTTTTGAAAACTACAACTTTGCCGAAGAGATCTGCTCGACCGCACTCATCTTCATCATGTTCTACGGGGGCTTCGGGACGAACTGGTCTATGGCAAAGCCTGTCGCCGCCCCTGCGATCGTGCTTTCGAGTGCAGGCGTCGTCGTGACAGCCCTTTTGACAGGCGGATTCATCCACTTCATCCTAGGCGAACCATGGCTCCTGAGCTTCCTCATGGGATCGGTCATCGCCTCGACTGACGCTGCATCCGTCTTCTCCATCCTCCGTGCGAAAAGGCTGAATCTCAAGTATCACACCGCCTCGCTCTTGGAAGTAGAGAGCGGCAGTAACGATCCCGCCGCTTACATGATGACGATCATCTGCATTTCTCTCATGCATGGTTCCGCTGACCTTTGGGGTACGCTCCTGCTTCTCGCAGCGCAGATCGTTTTCGGCCTAGCCTTCGGCTTCGGCATCGCAGCCATCTCGAAGTGGGCGCTGAAAAAGACCGACTATCTCGTAGGCGGCTTCGACATGGTGCTTTTGACCGCCATCGCTATCTTTGCCTATGCCGCTCCCGCGATGCTGGATGGAAATGGCTACCTCTCCGCCTATATTGCCGGCATCATTTTAGGAAACAGCGATTTTCCCGGAAAGCGCTCGATCGTTCATTTCTTCAATGGCGCGACCAATCTCCTCTCCATGATGATTTTCTTCCTGCTGGGGCTTCTCTCCACGCCATCGAAGCTCCCTGAGATCGCATGGCCTGCCTTCCTCATCGCGCTCTTCCTGACCTTCGTGGCACGGCCCCTCGGCGTCTTCGCCCTCCTTGCCCCTTTCAAAACGCCCGCTGCCGCAAGCGCTCTGATTTCCTTCGCAGGCCTTCGCGGCGCCTCTGCCATCGTCTTTGCCATCGTCGCTTATACGCAGGCGCCGGTGAATGACATCGTCTTCCATGTCACCTTCTTCATCGTTCTTCTTTCCATCCTCTTTCAGGGCGCGCTTCTGCCTCTCGCAGCGAAGAAGCTCTCTATGATCGATCATGAGAGTGATGTCATGAAATCCTTCACGGACTACACGGAAGAGATGCCGGTACAATTCATCCAGTTCACCCTGCCCGCCGGACATGCGTGGTGCGGGCAGGCACTCTCGGAGATCGCATTCCCTCCTGAAACGCTCGCCATCCTTCTTTCCCGCGGCGCCGAGAAGATCATCCCGAATGGCGACACGAAACTCTCCGCCGGAGATACGCTCGTCCTTTCCGCTTTGAGCGTCGCTCCTGTCACAGGTCTTGCCCTCTCGGAGATCCATGTCACGAAGAAGAGCCGCTATTACCAGAAGAGCCTCTCCTCTCTCCACCTCCCCCACGGTCATCTTGTCGTCCTCATCTTGAGACAGGGAGAAGTCATCATCCCGAAAGGAGATACCGTACTCGAAGCGGGAGACATGATGGTGATAAATGGAAAAAACTAGTGACTGGTGACTGGTAGCTAGGGACTAGGAAATTCTCGCAAGTTGAGCATACCCCTGGAGAGGGGTCGCGCCAACGGCGCCGGATAGAGTGCCCCGAAGGGGCACAACTCTACGTAGCTGTCAGCGTCCCATCTGCGTGAATCGTTTTTCGGCTATCCCCAAGCAACCCACTGGCGTTAGGTTTCACCGGTTCAACATGTTCTACATGTTCTACAGGGGAAGGTGCGGCGCATAAAAATATAGAAGCGCCGCAGAGTTTTAGATAGCGCTTCGCGCCGTCGTCATTTCGAGCGTAGCCGAGAAATCTCTATGGCAGAACGCTCATTGCCTGATGTGAGACAGCACCAAGACAACGTTTTTCCTCGGCGCATACACGCTGATTCCCGCAGGGCAGTAGAGATCCCTCGGCTACGCTCGGGATGACGATGCCGGAGAATCCCAGTCACCAGTCACTCCTAATCCCGAATCCCTAATCCCTAGCCACTCCTCCCTGCTTTCAAATTTCGAAGGAAAGAAATCCTCGCAAGCTGAGCAGCCCCTGGAGAGGGGTCGCACCAAAGGCGCCGGATAGAGTGCCCCACAGGGCGCAACTCTACGTAGCTGTCAGCGTCCCATCTGAGTGAATCGTTTTTCAGTGATCCTCAAGCAACCTACTGACCGTTCTGCAGAAATCTGCCTCTTCGAGGCAGTCTATCCCTGGCCTTCGGACTGCCCCTTCTCCAAGGGGCGACGCATTTTACGTGATTCCAATAATTCGCAGCGCTTTCATTGTATGATGCGCCGCACCACCATTCTTCATTCCTCATTTTCCGCCTTCTTCTCCAAATAAAAAACGAACCCTTGCGGGTTCGTTTTTTTATTCAGCGATTACTGCTGGCTTTTCTTTACATTGGCACTCTTATATCTAGCCTGACGGGAAAGAACCATCTTTCTCATGCGGATGCTTTCCGGAGTGACTTCGACGAGTTCATCATCATTGATCCATTCGAGCGCCCCTTCCAGCGTGAACTTGCGGCATGGCGGCAGCTTGATGGCATCATCAGAGCCGGAGGCACGGGTGTTGGTCAGATGTTTCTTTTTGCATGGGTTGACATCCATATCCTGATCACGGGTATTTTCACCGATGATCATACCTTCATAGACTTCGACGCCCGGTTCCAGGAAAAGCTCGCCACGGTCGAGGACAGAGTTCAGGCCGTATGCGGTGGTGGTGCCGGATTCGAAAGCCACGAGGGAGCCTCTGGTTCTGCCCGGGATATCACCCTTGTATGGCGCATAGCCCTGGAAGACATGGTAGAGGATACCTGTGCCGCGGGTGGTGGTCAGGAGTTCATTACGGAAACCGATGAGGCCGCGGGCCGGGATGGAGAATTCCATCTTCATATAGCCTGCGAGTTCTTCCATGGAGATCATTTCTGCTTTTCTCGGTCCAAGACCTTCCATGACAGCGCCCATGAATTCCTGCGGTACTTCGATGGTCAGACGTTCGAGCGGTTCGCACTTCTGTCCATTGATCTCCTTGAAAATGACCTGCGGCTTGGAGACTTCGAGTTCGAAGCCTTCACGGCGCATGGTCTCGATCAGGACGGAGAGGTGGAGCTCGCCGCGGCCGGAAACCTTGAATGCATCAGATGTTTCCGTGTCTTCTACGCGAAGAGCCACGTTCGTTTCGATTTCCTTGTAGAGACGGGCACGGATATGGCGGGAAGTGACGAAGTCACCTTCACGGCCGGCAAATGGGCTCTTATTGACATGGAATACCATGGACAGGGTCGGTTCGTCGATGTGGATCGCCGGCAGTGCTTCCGGGTTCGTCGCATCAGCGACCGTTTCACCGATATTGATATCTTTGAAGCCGGCCATAGCGATGATGTCGCCGACCTTCGCTTCATCGACAGGCGTACGTTTCATGCCCTGCCAGTGGAAGAGCTGAGCGATATGGTCGCTTCTGATCTTTTCGCCATCGGTGATAGCGACAGGCATCCCCTGCTTCGCGGTACCGCGGGTCACACGACCGATAGCGACCTTGCCGAGGTAGTCATCCGCTTCGAGCGTGGTGACCATGACCTGCAGGCCGGCATCCGGATCGCCTTCCGGGCATGGGATATATTTCAGGATCGCATCAAAGAGCGGGTCAAGGTTCTTGCCTTCATCATTCATGTGGAGCTTGGCGATGCCGCTTCTAGCCGATGCATAGAGCAGCGGGAAATCGAGCTGGTCATCGTCCGCATCGAGTTCCATGAAGAGCTCAAGGATCTCGCCTTCGACATCGGAAATACGCTGATCCGGACGGTCGATCTTATTGATGACGACGATCGGCTTCAGCTTGTGTTCCAGCGCTTTTCTCAGGACGTACTTCGTCTGCGGCATCGGGCCTTCATGAGCATCGACAAGGAGCAGTACGCCATCGACCATGTTCAAGATACGTTCGACTTCGCCGCCGAAGTCCGCATGCCCTGGGGTGTCGACGATATTGATCTTCACACCGTCATGCATGACAGAGGTATTTTTCGCCAGGATCGTGATGCCGCGTTCACGTTCCAGTGGATTCGAGTCCATGACGCGTTCTGCGACCTTCTGGTTATCTCTGAAAATGTGGCTCTGCTTCAGCATGGCATCGACCAGAGTCGTCTTACCATGGTCGACGTGAGCGATGATGGCAATGTTGCGGATATCTTCTCTTTTCATTTCTTTCCTTTTCCCCCTCGGGCAACCTATTGCGCCTAGGCGCACTTTTTTGATGATGACTTCACGCTATGGTGAAGCCGTCAAGTTATCATATATTCGGAAATACAATTTATTATACCACGTATACGCAAGAGTGGGAAAATAATTTTTTCATAAAAAACGGGTAGGGGCAATGGGTTCAAAGGGTTCAATGGGTTCAACGGGGAAGGTGCGGTGCTGCGCGCCGTTTTTTATACGTACTTCTCATATTCTCGACCCTTCCTTTTGAAGGGGCAGACGAGCGCAGCGAGACGGGGTTGGCTTCGCCTTGGTTGGACGGACTGGCGCCTTCTCTAGTCTCCCGCTGACCATCCATAAAAATTGTGGCGAAGCTGCCATCTTTCAGCCTCCCCCATGGAAGGAAGGCTGATGATATAGAGATGCCGCTTTCCCCATACTTTTCCAAAACCAAAACCGTGTAAAAAGAAAAAATTTCCCCGATATTATTTGATGGAGAGAGGAAAATCTTCCCGGGAGCCAAAAGCTTATCTCTTCGTCCCTACGTGCACTGACCTATAGGAAGGGGACAACGTGAATGAGCTGATGGCGGATCCGATATCCCTTCTCTCGCCCGAAAGCGTGCTAGCCGCCGGAAGGTGAGTCAGACCCAAGCCACATAAAGACGCAGCATGGCGAAGAATCATCCCATGCAGGATTCGCCTCGAGGGCAAACCCTAGAGCGAAGTTTAGCCGTACTTGTACGACATGAACCGTGAAATGCGCTGGTGCCAGATTGCAGGGAATGCCTCCATGGATCGCTATCTATCATGCTGCGTCTTTTGGCATGCAAAAAGGCTTTGCCCGTTCGGGCAAGGCCTTTTTATTGTCTTTCTTATACGCCAAAGTGCGCATTCACACGTTCGGCGAGGCAGCCGTTTTTAGCGGCTTCTGCTGCGTCTTCCTGCACGAAGTGCGGATTGTTTTCTTTGAATCGTTCGTCAAATCCCATAATATAGTTTGTCGCGATAAGATAAATAATCCTCGTAGGTGCCATACCATAGACCTGATGCGCAAGGATATGGCGGATGCGCTCCTCGCTGTCTGGATAGAGCTTCTTCATCTTTTCGCTCCGATAGAGGCGTTTCACGATTTCCGTGATGTAGAGCCCCGACTTCATGTAAAGATCCGCGAAGGTCGCCTTCGGGTCATCGAAGCAGCCCGGATTCTCCTCTTCGAGCTCATCCACCATTTTCTCCACGACCCAGCGCGGAGTGAAGATCTGGTTCGTCTGCTGCGGCGGGATATAGTCGAAGATATCCTCTTCCTGGCTTTCATCGAAGTAGTTTGCGAGCGCTTCCTTCTTATTCAGAAATTCCTGCACCGCATCATTGAAGACCGTCTCGTCAAAAAGGTGACCCTTGAAATGCTCGACCTTCCCCGTTTCCGGGTTCAGCTTGTCTCCGCCGTCGCGCAAGAAGCGGAATTCTTCTTCCGTGATATTTGTCACCTCATAGAATACGTCATCCTCCGTATAGTCATCGAGGTTCGCAAGCGTCAACTTCCGATCCCCGTACGCCATGAGAAAACTCGGGATCGCACGGGAGAAGCCACGCAGATGGTCACGGATCGAGGTCTCGATGGACTTCTTCTCTTCCGCCGCCTTGTGCTCTTCCATCTGCCGGATGAGCTCCTTTGGTTTCTCCTGGATGGTCTTCTGCACCGTTTCCTGAATACCCATTTTCAGCTGATTGATGAGCCCATCCATCACTTCGCCATAGCTGTCATGGGCTTCTGCGATTTTCTTCGCATCCCCCTCCGCTTCCTTGACCTTGCGATCCATATCAAGTTTGGCAAGATTCGCCCCTTGGATGAACTGATCCTTCTTCTCTTCTACCTTCCCTTTGACATCGGAGCGGATATCATTCTCCATGCGCTTCTGCCGCGCCTTGGTCGCACCATAGGTCGCCGACACCTGGGGCACCAGATCGGAAATCAGGGTATCTGCCACCGCATCCGTCGCCGTATCGATCTTCCTCGTGATCTCCTCCACAGCATTCTCCGTCGCTGGTGTATGCTGCGTGACATCCTGCAATGGCTTTTCCACATCATCCGCAAGTTTTTCGTAGATCTTATCACCGAAAATATCCGGCGTCTTGCCGATGACGATGGACTCTACATCTCGATTTCCTTCTTCATCGAAAGGCTTGTCTTCACTTCCAAGATCCTTCGCCCCATCGTCTTTCTTTTTCTGCTCTTCCTGCGCCGTCGGCAGCTTCTCGATGATCTCCTTTACCGCCGCCGGTGCGCCAAAGACATTGGAAATATTCTGGAAAAGAAAATTGGAAAGGAAACCGCGCCGCACGACTTCTGTGCTCTTGAGTTTTCTCGGGATGGAGAGTACCTTCGCTGCGTCGAGCTCCACCATCTCCCCATCGCTGTCCTCCCCGATGACAGGAAAGAAATTCAAAAGCCGCTTGATGTTCTGCCTGCGGTCATCCGCCGTCCCGCTGCCGCCCGCGGTATCCGAGAGCAGGTCATTCGCAAACTGATCGAAGATGATGAGCGTCCGCGCCGGATCGAAGTCGAAGACATACGCATTTTCCTTGCGATACATCTTTCCATCCTCGTCTTGAAAACGACACGGATTCTGCGCACGGAATGCCGCCTGCATATACGACGACGGGCTTTCCAGATTACAAAGCATCAGCACCGCCGACCACTCCTTCACCGTCACCCCCACCGTCAGCTGTCCGACCGTGAGCGTGATGGTCTTATCGTGCGTCTTGATCGCCTGCTTCACGCGTTCATAGGCTTTGTCATTCGTCTCATCTTCCTCATCCTGTCGCCCATCGCCTACGGCCATGATGACTTCATAGTCCTTGAAGACCGGATCCTCTTTGAGAAGCTTCCGAAGCGCTCTAGCTGCCGCGACACGGTTCAGGTACCACATCGTATGCGCAAGCTCTTTCCGAAGCTCTGGCGTCGAGAAAGGATACTTCGCCCCCGTCCGGAGCTGTACGAGAAATTTCCGCACTTCCTCCTTATGGACGAACTGTCCGCTCTCATTCACCGCGAAAAATTCATTGAGGTCGAAGGCATAGTCCGTCTTCCCTTCCTCCGACATATCTGCGCCCTGCGTGATCTTCTCCATGATCATAGGAGACATCTGATATGTCAGCATCGTGAGCTTCGGGAGATCCTCATACGGATTGTACCCATCCCCCGTCCAGGATGCCTTCGCCTCCTGCTCATCCGCATACGACCAGTTATACACCTGATCTTCTGCGAAATCACCGCACGCAAGCTGCTTGAACGGCGTCCCCGATAGATAGAGCGTATGCGCCTTCTTCATCTTGCCGAAAGCCCAATCCGTCTTCTTCGTATCCACACCTTCCTGCGACTCATCGACGATCACGAGGTCGAAAGAAAGATCCGCGATCCACTTCAGCTTGTCGATCCCATCTTTCGCAAAATAGGCCGAGCCCTTCAGCCCCTGCAGCGACTCGAAAGCCACCATGCGATACGCTTTGTCCTCTTTGAGGCACGCATTGACATACTCCTCATGAGAAAGCACGCCCGCCTTCCCCTTCAAAGCATCCGTCTCCGACACGAAAAGGATCGGCTCCTGCCAGGCGATGAATTTGCGAAAATCCTCCAGCCAAGAATTGGCGATGCTCGGGCGATTCGTCACAATGAGCACATTCTGCGCCTGCATCTTCCGTACAAGATCATAGGCCGCGAGCGTCTTACCGAATCGCGGCTTCGCATTCCAGAGAAATTCCTTTCCGCCCTTCTCGAAATACACCTTCGCCCTCGCGACAGCTTCCGCCTGCTCGCGCCGAAGCGTGTAGGTCATCCCTTCCTTCGCCTTTGTCAGGTACCTTCGGCTGGCAAATTCAAAGAAATCCCGCTGCGAATCCCATCCGCTGATCTGGAACCACTCCGTCCCCTTCCTGCGAGGGATTTTTTTATTCGTTTCAAGGAAATGGTGGAAATCGTAGTCCTTGAAGAACTCTCCACTGTCATCCTTGTACCGAGCGAAATCGCTCCAAAGAATCTCATAGTCGAGCCCAGCGGTATGTGTCTGCTGCTCGATGCGCTTCTTCACCCCCTGCTCGGTATAGCCGATCTTCGTCCAGCCGTCATTCTTCGGGTATCCCGGAGTGGTGTAGGCGTAAATCATGGGGGTGATGACTTGTTTCGTCCAGATTACCTCTTCTGCACGCATCTCACTTCATCTCCTTTACATTGTTTTCAATAAAGGAGATCTCCTCCTGCGAAAGTCCATACTTCGCATACAGCTGCTGATCGATTTCAGAAATCGAGTTCGACCAATCAATGTCGGCGTGTTCTGTGAAATCTTGTAGCGGAACCAAACGCCATACATTTTTATTACCATTTTGCGTAACTTTTAGTACGCTAAGCATTGCTCTTGCAAATTTCGACATTATGTACTTTCTAAGTGCATTGGCTTCTTCTTTCGATTTTAAATTCCCAATGCTAATAAAGGTTTCTGTAGCACCAACCCCGGCTTCTGCAATCACTGGCGTACTAAGCGTTTCTCCAAAAGCTCCACAACCATTTGCCTGTGCAACAAACACTTTATAAGAATCAAGGCTAAGCGGATTGTTTACATAGTCCCTACGCACATATTTGTATATTCTTCGATTACTATCTCTTCCCAATATTTTTATATAATCCTTGCCATCTTCTGGTTTTATATCAAAAAAGATTTCCGGCAATCTTTGAAAAATATTAGAAGACATATCGAATGCATGTCCCTTACTCAGTTTTTCAAGTGCATCTGGATGTTCCTCGTGCATTAACTTTGTCAATCGATATGCTGTGCGAGAAAGAGTAATTTCATTTAAACCCACAAACTTTTCACAATGTTTAACCTTCTTTATTACTCTATTCATTACTGGATATGCAGAAAAAGTTTCTATTGCTCCAAAACTTTTATCTTCATTTCTATAAGTTATTGCAATTCCACCTTTAATATCGGTATCGGGAAATACATTGGCACTTATAGGTTCATAGAATAATACTTTCAAATGCTCATCTCTAAGCATTTTTTTATTCCATTCCGCAGGAGTTGAACCCGCATTAAATAAAAATCGAGCAGGATGAATTAGTTCCACTACCCCCCCACATTGTTAACCTCGTTTATAAACAAATGGTAAATAGGTGGTGCAAAATTACGCAATTCCCCATTACTTTCATCCTGATAAGGTGGATTTCCCACAATATAATCAAACCTCATCCCACAAGACCTCGCTTTCACATCCTCATACGAAACACTCTGGCAATCACTTCTCCACGAATATACCCGGCACACCGGCTGGCCCACCGAGAGGAGCGGGCGAATATCTATATCCCCAAAGGAGAATAGATCCGCGCCCTCCGGATCTTCCGCGCAGTATGGGATGCGGCCAGAGAGTCCATCCATCTGCCAGAGATTCCACGCCACCTTATTCGTCAGCTTTCGGAGGAAAGAGGCGGGCGCCGCCTCCTCCCACTTTGAGAAGTAATGCTCCATCACCGTCTTCATGATATTCACACGGGCGATCAAGAGATTGTCTCCCTGAAACTCATAGCCATACGTTGCTTCCATCGCGCGGAGCGCCCAGTGCTGCCAATCCTCTCTCGTCTCCGTAAAGTGCGAGATCACAAGGAGCTTCCGATCAAGCAGTCCGCGACGGGAAGAAACTTCGATTTCTTCCCCCGTCGATACATCATAGCGCTCGGCCAGATAGGGTGCCTCTCCGCAGGTGATTTCCAGACGCCGGCTGTCCACATACCGCTGCCAGCGCGGTGTCTTATGTCCCTTCTTCTGCAAAAAGAGCGCATCCAGATCCTCCCACGCGTCCGGCTCCATCTTTTCTACGCTGAACCAGTCTCGATCGAGCGCGTCATTCATGAAATCACAGACCCAGCGCGGCGTGAAGACTTCCCCATGCCTTCGCGTGCGGCTCGACTGCTGCTCCGCCGCCTTCCGCGCCCGCGTTTTCACAAGCGAAATCTCCGCAAGCTCGATTTCCCGCCCGCGTCCATACGCTTCGCCCTCCGTCTCATAGGCATCCGTAGCCCAGAGAATATGGCGTCCCGTGGTCTTGTCCGCGAGCAGCTTCTCCATGAACCCCATCATAGAGAGCTCTCTGATATCCTTCTGTATATCGATCAAAGGCTCACCTCCTGTCTGTTTCTTACAGTATAGCATAAATAAGATCCACGTTCCTCACTTTGCATCCGCATCGCGGATGCAGCGGCGCTGCGCGCCGTCCATCACCCCTGCTCCCCACTTGCCCCTTCCTCTGGAAGGGGCTGCCGAGCGCAGCGAGGCGGGGTTGGCTCGCGCTATTGTTGAAATGGCGTTTTCTCCGCACCGCCATTTCTCATTTCGCATCAAAAAAGACGCCCCCAAGAGGCGTCTTTCCTTAGTCCATCTTTGCGGCGAGCTCATCCCATTTCTCATAGAGAGCTTCGAGCTTTTTCTGTGCTTCGTCGTATTCGGCGGCGAGGTCTGCATAGTTGCCCGGATCCATGCTCATCTGCGCGGTGTACATCTTGACCGTCGCTTCGAGGCGGCCGATCTCCATTTCCACATGGCTGAGCTTTTCCCTTTCTACGGCCGAGACTTCCTGCTTCTTCTGGTGTTCTTTCTCAGGCGCAGTCTTCTCTTCCGCCGGCTCTTCTTCTACAGTCTCTTCCCCGCTGCGGTCTTTTTCAAAGGCTTCGAGGTCGAGCTTTTTCTCTTTATAGTAGCTGTAGTTCCCGAGGTACTCGGTGAGCTTTCCATGTTCCATTTCTACGATGCGGGTCGTGATCTTGTCTAAGAAATAGCGGTCATGCGAGACGACGAGCGAAGTACCGCCGAAGGCCTGGATGGCCTGCTCCATGATTTCTCTCGTCGGGATATCAAGGTGGTTCGTCGGTTCGTCGAGGATGAGGAAATTCGGTTTCTCGAGGAAGAGACAGAGAAGCGAGAGGCGCGCCTTCTCTCCGCCGGAGAGCATGGCGACCTGCTTGAATACGTCATCGCCGCGGAACAGGAACATCCCAAGGATATTTCTGGCTTCCTTCTCCCCGAAATTGAAGGTATCGCGCACTTCGTCTAAAACGGAAAGCTCGGGATGGAGGCGCTCCTGCTCCTGCGAGTAGTAGCCCATCTTCACGTTATTGCCGAGCTGGATGATGCCGCTGTCTGCCGTCTTTTCTCCCGTGATGAGTTTGAGGAGCGTGGTCTTGCCTGCGCCATTCGGGCCGATGAGGCCGAGGACTTCGCCTTTCTTGATATGAAGATTCAGATTATCGAAGATCAGGTGATCCTTGTAGGATGCTTTCGCACGCACGATGTCGAGTACCTTCTCCGCACATTCCTGCGGCGGATCAAAGTGGAAACGGAGCGTCGCCTGATGGACAGGCTTATCAAGACGCTCGAGGCGGTTCAGCTGTGACTGGCGGCCGCGCGCCTGCTTCGCCTTGATGCCCGCCTTGTAGCGTCGGATATACTCTTCCGTTTCCTTGATGTGCTCCTGCTGCTTGTCGTAAGCCTTCTGGTAGGCTTTATCCTGGTTCGTCTTTGTTTCCAGATAGCGCGAGTAGCCTCCGCGGAAGCTTCGGATATGATGGTTCTCCAGATCGATGATCCCCGTCGCCGCTGCATCCAGGAAATAGCGGTCATGGGAGATCATGAGGATCCCGCCTTTGTACGAGCGCAGGTAGTCTTCGAGCCACTCGAGCATGCCCATGTCGAGGTGGTTCGTCGGTTCGTCTAGGAGAAGGAAATCCGGATGGCGCACGAAGGCGGCGGCAAGGTTGATACGGACCTTCTGCCCGCCGGAGAAGGCGTGGATATCTCTGTCCCAATCCTCCTGCGTGAAGCCGAGCCCAGTCAGGATCTTTTTCGTCATCGACTCATAATCATAACCGCCTAAGAATTCAAATCGCTCTTCCGCCTTGCCATACTGCTCAATGAGCTTCTCATCGTCCTTGTGCTGCTCGAGCTCTTTCGTCAGCGCTTCGATGCGATCTTTATAAAAGAGGACATCCCGCCACGCCTCCTCCATTTCCTCGCGGATGGTATGGGAGGTGTAATTGAAATCCTGACGGAGGTAGCCGATGATGGCACCGTCGCTCGCCTTGACGGAGCCTTTATCGTATTCCTCGTCACCGCGAATGCATTTCAGGAGCGTCGTCTTGCCCGCGCCATTCGCACCGACCAGACCGATGCGTTCCCCGCTTCGGATGTCAAAGGAAACATTTTCAAAGACAGTCTTGATGCCGAAGGATTTCGACAGACCGTTAATACGTAGAATTGCCATGTTTTTGCTCCAATATATGATAGTAAGGATAAGGATCGAGGTGTATGGTTCAGGGGGGCGCATCAAGACATGCGCCCCTTGCTGTCATTGCCCCAAAGGCAATGCAGGTTCGGCGGGGCGTTCGGCTTGGCTTTCTCCCATGAGCCTGCAGGACCCGTTTTCTCACTCGATGACATCCGCTCTGATAAGTATAATGATTTCCGACTCTTCCAGACTTTTCCCATGACTTTGGAAGAGTTTTCCCAGAAGCGGGATATCTCCTAAAATAGGTACTTTGCGGAAGGTCTTTCCTTCCTCTTTATCGATGAGACCGCCGATAGCCAGGAGCTGCCCGGATGCCAGACGCACCATCGTATTCGCCGAGCGCGTGATGATGCGATAGGCTTTCATCTCCGGTACCAGGTACGGGGTCGAGACTTCGGCTTCCACATCGGCGGTGATTTCATTGTTCGCACTGATGATGGGGGTATATGTGAGCTTGATGCCGGCGTCCTTGTACTCCGTCGTCGTGGTCTTCACGCCATTTTCCATATGCTCCACGATGACTGGGATGCGGCTGCCGATCAGAATGTCGGCTTTTCTGCCATTCATCGTGACGACGTGCGGCTTGGCCAGTACTTTTGCCTTGCCTTTGGTGACCAGCGCATTTAGATTTGCCTGGAAGAAGAAGGTGTAGGGATGCCCGCCCGGCGCACGTCCATAGGAAATTCCGGCATAGCCATCAGGGATCGTGACGTCCCAGCCGCTTTTTTCAATGTTTCGGATCTTGGGATTTCCATCACTGTCGTACTTGATATTTCCATCTTCCCCCAGTACATAATGCTGCTCCGTCCAGCTGTCACGATCATAGTCCGCGCTGCCGGTGAGGCTTTTGAAATTCCAGTCCAGCCCGAGCTCTTTGGCCGAGCTTTTATTGACTGCGATGACTTCTGCCTCCACCTTGACCTGCTTTTCGGGAATATCCATGCCCCGAAGGAGCGACTCCACCTGCATCAGCTCGGCAGGCGTCCCACTCACAAGCACGGTATTGGCCGACTGGTTATAAGACACCTTACCCTTGGAAACCATATCCGTCAGGCTTTCGGCAGCTTCTTTGGCATTCGCATAAGAAAGACGGTAGGATTTCGCAAAGATGCCGGACTCTTTCTCCGATACTGCGGAAAAAATAATGAGCGTCGTCCCCTCTTTCCGTCCGGCGAGTCCGCAGGCCGCCATGATGGATGTCATCGCTTCTTCCGGCGTCACATCATCGAGACTGGCCGTGACCCGCTCCTTCACATGGGAAGAAAGAATAACATTCTCTCCCGTCATCTCCGCGAGTCCCCGCAGCACCTCCGCCACAGGAGCGTCGCTCACATGCAGGCTGACCTTCTCCTCCGGGGCTGGCGCCACCTGTACAATGGCCTCATCCGGCTTTTTCTCCGGCATCCGGAGATCGCGGGAGGAAAGCTCTTCGGCCATCGTCTCATGTGCGCTGGTATCCAGATCCAACGCTTGGGCAGAAATACCGCTGCAAAGCAAAAAGGCACAGCAAAAAACAGCCCCCGCCGTTCTTATCAGCGGGTGCTGAGTGTGAGAACGCCGGAAGCACCGGCGAGTGTGACCGTTTTCCCCTGTATGCTGGAAACATTCCATAGTCCTGCCTGCTCTCCTTCTTTGACCGTGTACGTCACCCCATGGACCTCTATGACCGCTCGCTTCTCACTGCCAAATGACATGACACCCATGAGACGCGGCACATCAGATGCGTACGACCTTTTCTCTTTTGCCGATCCGGCAGAGGAGTTCGCCGTGCGAGGCGCAGAAGAAGGCAAAGAGACGCCTGCCGTTTCCACAGGCATCGCCTTTTCCGTCATCGCCTCCATATGGAAGGGGTCAGCAAGCGGCTTTCCCCTGATATAGGATGATGCATCATAGACGCGGCGGCTCTCTTCCTGCGGAAGCATCGAAGAGGAAGAAGCCCCTTCCGATGCAGCCACGGGAGGCATCGCCTTTGGTTTTTCAGGAAACAGCTTCGACGCTGTCCCCATGCCCAGCGATCCCCAGAGGATCAGAAGAGCCACAAGGGCAAGCCCCAGCGGCAGTGCCCATTTTTTATCCATGGAGCACCTCCGAAAAAAGTGACCGATACAGGCTCACCCGCCGTAAGGGAAATACGGATCCGATCATTGTCAGAGCGAATCAGCATTTTCCTAGAATCTAAAATCCTTCGGCATCAGCATGAACTGGGTTTCCCTTTCGATATCATCGTAGCGGATCCAGGCATAGAAGGAATGCATGTCGCGGTAGTAGGTCCAGTAGCGATGGTTCAGACGGCCATACTTGGTATCGACCGTCCATGCCAGACTGAAAGCATCATTCTTCGTCGGCTGCACGCGCACGCCAAAGTCGAGCGGCTTATCACTGGTATACGAGTCGTAGCGATACGGCGTAAAGCCATTGATTTCACGATCCGTATAATAGATCCAGCCCTGCACGCTGCGATAACCGCCGGAAAGCCCCATGCTGTAATAGGTGTTTTTACGGATGTTCCCACCGTTATAGCTGTAGTAGTCTCTCATATAGCCAGCGCGCCAGGAAAAGCGCATGAATTTCCCGAGCTTCCATGGATCACTGGAAATATAAGCGTCGTAGCTCTTATGCTGTCCTTTGACCCCATCTTCTTCCCAGTAACCGATTTCCCCCTTCGCGCCCACGTAGAAGCGAGAGCCACCGAGGTAAAAATGCTTCGAGTCAAATTCAAGCGACGGCCGTTTCTTGACCCAGATACCGCCATCATCATTCGTGCTGCTTTCCTCTTCGGCATAGTGGAAATTCAAGCTGCCAACCGGCGTCTGATAGCGCACACCTACATCCGGTTTGTATCCTGCCTTCGTGTACCAGCGGTTTTCCATATACGCCGTCAGATTCATATCCGCATCGAGCGGGATCTCGATCCGGTTATGCAGTCCGAAACCATTGTCGCTGTCAAACATCGGACGTGGAATCAGTGTGAACGGGCTGACCCGCTTCTTCTGAAGGGAACCCTTGTACGTCGAAAGCGTCACAAGCACTGTATTCTTCGCCATGAGTCTCACATTATGCGCGATATACTTATCCCCCGGATAAATATCGATGGAGTCAGCCTCAATGCGATAGTCCGGCACCTTCGCCACCGCATGCTTCGTCGTGAAGTAGCCATGCTCGATCACTATGTGATTGGCATTCTTGTCATATGTACCGCTTTCGCCCTGAAAATAGTACGTCCCGCTGTCCCAGCCGGACACCTTTTCAAAATGTCCGACAGCGGCCTTCGCGTCATAGTCAGCGCGCGCCGCCTTGAGATCCGTCGTCGGATTCTTCCAGACGAGCTCCCCCGGGACGACATACTTTTGAGAGATCGTATTTCCATAGACATACTCGGTCTGGTAGGTATCCATCATGTGCTTGATCTCTACGCGCCCGAAAGCTGCCACCTCTCCCGTGGTATCATTGTAGCGCATTTTATCAGCCACGACCGTAGCCGGATGCTCTTTGGAAATCCCGGTATCCGCCGTTTCCTTATTCTTTTTCCTGTCTTTATCCTTTTTGGCCGTTTCCCGTGTCTCCTCCCCGTCATAGGAAGGCCGCAGTACACCGTCGCTGACGGAATACTCCACATGGGTGGTATCCTCTGGCGGCAACTTGGGGGAAACAGGTGCCTCCGCCGCTTCAGCAGCCAGCGAAGGCAGCAGAAGAGCAGAAAGAAGCACCGCCTTTTTCCAGTTATGATTATTCATTTCTCATGATCACGACAGAAGCTGCCTCGTTATCGGTCTTGGCGGAGTCTGCCGTTTCCTTTACTGTAGAATCCTTTTCACGGGCTGCTTCCAGTTCCGCTTTGGCGCTATCACTGATTTCTGCCTTTGGCGCAGGAGCTGCGGTCTCCGGCGCAACCGTCGCCGTCACCTGATTATCCTCTGCCGCAGTTGCCGCAACCGCAGAAGCTGTGCGCGCGACATGCTTTCTAAGGATAATGTGCGGCGCGCCTTCACGGAGCACCAGCCCCTTCGTCGTGACAGGCTGTGCCGTCTGGATATAGAGCTCGCTGCCAGCGGGGAGCACAGCATCCTTACCTTTGACAAAAAGCCCGCCCACAAGACCGATCGGCCCCAGAGCCAGCGCACCGATGGTGGAGGCGCCGACAGCCGCTGCTTCCATCTTCAGCTTTTCCTTGGCTTCCGGTCCCAGCACAGTCGGGATCGCTTCGTCATCCACAGAGAATACCTGATCGAAGGAGACATCGACCTTGCCGCTGCGACCAAAGCTTTTCGGGCGGCTGACTTCCGTTACCACGCCACTGCCCTGTGTGCCGCGAGGCAGCACCAGCACATCACCGACCAGAACATCTTCCTGTACCGTGAAGGAGACCGGATCTCCGACCTGGCTCGTCTTGCTGCCCACATCATCATTCAGTGCCACTTTGAAAACCGTATCCGCCGGCAGCTGGACCGTCTTCATTTCATAGTGCTGGTCTCCATAGACTGCCTGCTCCAGGCTCTGCATACGTTCATCCAAAGCCCCCTTCTTCGCTTCGCCCAGCACCGCTTTTTCCAGATTATCCATGCGGACCGTCAGATTATCCGTGCTGATCTCATCCGTCAGATAGTATTCCATCGCATTCATGCGGTTCGAAATCGCCGGAGTGCGATCGTTGTCATTTCTCACCACATCCGCATACAGATTGTCAATACGATGATCAAGTCCACTGGCCGATGTATTCCCCACGCCGTAGATCACATTATCGGCCTGATCCGCACGCCCGATGAGAGACCCGCTCTGCACCGAACCATAGAGGACTTCATCTACACGGTCGATCTTTTCCGCCAGCGTTGCCACATCCTCTGCCATGACAGGCATCGCCATCAATGCAGCCAATCCTGCTGCCAGTAATGCTTTTCTCATATATTCCTCCGAAAATAATCAAATAGTAAAAGTTCATGGTTCAGGTGACCGCTTCTTCTCATGAAGGCCGGGCTATATCCGAAGGACTATGCAAAAACAGATCCTCCCATCCATCAGCCGCTTGGTCTCCCGGTCATTTCCAGCGCCCATCACACCCGAACATCGATCACTGCCGACACGCCAACGCCCTGCACACGGGAGAACAAGGTCGGATTCACACTATCCATCGGGATGAGCCCCTTGATACGGAACAGCTTGTCATTCCAGCTGATCTCCAGCTGCCCAACCGCCTTCACCTTCTCTACCTGATCGGCATCGCCGATGACCTGCGCGGCCCCGATATATCCTTTATTTCCAATGCTGACGATCGGCACCACCTTCGTGGCGTAATTCGTGCCGGCGCCTTCTTTCATCATGACCGAATTGATCGCGCTATTGATAGAAGCGCCATATTTATCGACCAGTATCGCAATACCGCCGACCTTGACCACACCGCCAAGGACACTGCCCAGATTGAAAGCCGATACCTGCGTCAATGCGCCTGCACCGATCATTGCCGCCGCCAGTGCACAGACCACCAGTCTTTTCATTTTCATCATCATGCCCTCCTTATAGGAAATCAGTTTCACTACAGAAGTTGAACTGCGAGTACCAGACACTCTCTCAAAACCTTCTCTGACATAGCGTCCCGGATACCACAAAGCCATACTCTCTCAGCCTACAGTTATTTATTATTATACCGTCTTAGAGCGGGTTTGTGCAATAAAAAAGCGCGATTTCAGTCATCGCGTTTTTTTGAATATTGAACCGCATACCTTCCGCCAATCGCAGTCAGATAATGTATTCAGATGATCTACGTCCAGACGCGTACTATCGATCAGATATCACTGCGGATGTCTGATCGAGGGGATACACTTTTTCATTCGTCCATTCAATGTAGATGTCCCGGCACAATCCACCTTGCTTCCCAAGTCTGGGATCCCTGCATGATGTCCTGCCACACAAAAGGCACCTATCAGTTGCAGCCAGCCTATATGACCATTTTCAAAAAAAGACTTCGCGCATGTGCAAATCACTTTTGCACACGCCTCCGTCTTCTGCCATTATTGATAAAAGCAATACCTACGGCAACTTCCTCGTCGTTTCTTTTTTCCAGCGGACGGTAAACTCAAAGAGCCCCGTGCGCGCATTCTTTTTCCGACTCTTCAGCTCCGTGAGGCCGCCCCACGCCCGCGTGAGATGGCCTGTGAAATTCGAAAGATCGGACGCCTTCTGCGATGTCCCTTTCAAAAGGACATCCTCTCCCTCTGCGGAGATCTCCGACAGCACGACACCTTGCGGCATACCATCAGCAAGCAATACCAGACGCTGCTCCCAGTGCGGATCTTTGGCCTCCTCTTCCTTTAGCATCGCAAGCAGAGCTTCTTCCTCCTCACTCGCCTTTTGCATCTCTGCCCTCTTCACTTTTAATGGAGCCAGCACCTCATTCTCCGCCAGCTGCGCCTTATCCTCCCGATAAGCCGAAAGAAAGGATGCACAGGAAAAAAGGAAAAAGGCTGCGCCGAGCGCACACGCTCCCTGCGCGATGCGAAGCTTTCGATTCTCCTCCGTCAGAAAAGGGCGCTCTCCCATGAGAAGAGGCAATGCCGTCCCCGCATGACTTACGGCAAGCACCACACGCATAGCATCATCCCAGTATCCGCCTTTCTCCAGATGCTCCGTTTCGAGCGTGACTGCCTTGCTCCCCTCGTCCTCTGTCCCTTCTGGCGCAAGAAGAGTCAGCTCCTTTTCCAGGTAAGAAAGCCATGCTGTCCGCTCCTTAGTTCCACAGCTCTCCAGCGGAACCAGAAAACATGGAAGAGAAGAGAGCCCATACAGATCCATCTGCCGCTCCATGAACAGCGAAGCCTTGCCCTCATCTGCCAGCTGCAGGATGCGGCTCTCCCAGAGATCTCCCCTACGGAAAAGAAGCATCGCCGAACGGCGACGCATATACAGAATAAAGTGCGCTCCCTCTTGCAAAGGAATATCCGTCACAGGAAATGCACGGGTAATGGTAAGCCCCGCCTCATGCGCTCCCATCTCCCAAGCCCCGAGATCCACACGCGGCAATGCATGCAAGAGTGCTTCCCAGCCCTCTTCATCATGAGAGAGTACACGATGCCCCATGGCGATCGCTTCCTCGGTGTGAAAGACGCGATCTGCCTCCCACTCCATCGATTCAGCAAATTCCTCCTCCGTCATCTGCGGATATCTTTTCCTGCTCCATCGAAGCGACTCCGCATTCACCAAAAGCCAGAGCTTCTTGCCCCGAAGTCCGGCAGCCTTCAGTGAGAGGAAACACTCTTTCAAATTTAGCGTATCACCATCGTAGTCCGCCTGCCACTGTCCCAGTCGCTTTCCCTCTACCGTCTCCACAGCGCAGAGCTTTCCCGCCAAAGGAAATACGACCGTCCGCACCCGCTTCTTCTGCCACGCCACGACACGCTCTCGGATCCGGTTCATCAGCTCCATAAAGAGTCTCCTTCCTGAATGACGAAATCATTATATAGCTATACTCTAGCAGGTTCATAGAAATGCAGCAATGGGAAATATGAATTCCCCATCCATACGCCCAATCCACGGAAGACAGGTTTCCTATTTTCATTCACACGCATACACCGTTTCACTTAGAGGGGAAGGCTGCGATACGGGAATACCATCCTCTAAAAAGGCGGCACACCCCCCTTATGAACCTATCCGCTCCCCAAGCACCGTCATCCCGAGCGCAGCCGAGGGATCTTTATTGCACTGCCGCCATATGCACACATGCCCCCCCTCACTCAAACGACACCTTGGTGCTTTCTTTTTCTCCTTTCCCTCACCCACGTTTTACCGGTCTGCTGGAAGGATCCCTCCACTTCGGTCGGGATGACAGGTGGAAGACGGGTAATCTCACATAGTCTTTCATACCGCCTCGTGGATCCATCCTGCGCCTTCGGCGCGGGCCGTTTGGCCTCACAGGAAGGCGCCTTAATGGGCAGGCTAGGCGCCTCTTTGGATTAGGCCAAACTCGGAAGTCCCTCTGCGGGACTTCCGTCTCCAAGGGCCTACTCGTATCGTTGTTATGACTGGTAACTCATGACTAAAATACCACTTCCGGGCATCGCCCCAATAAAAAAAGCGGCGAAGCCACCACCTCAACCTTGAACCCTGAACCTTGAACCTCGAACCAAATGAAAGCAAGAAAAAAGCACATCTTTGCAGATGTGCTTTCGTGTTAATCAGCAGCTTCCTATCCTCCCGGGCCGCTTCCAGCCAAGTACTTTCGGC